>Ga0099797_100493_pt1 | contig 25457 bp, 11 predicted proteins | sample Uncmet_Sort48C_1_FD_89871 | JGI IMG/M metagenome (GOLD analysis project Ga0099797, IMG submission 89871) | Marine eukaryotic communities from CALCOFI LINE 67, Pacific Ocean - C012_Sort48C_1 | ecosystem: Environmental > Aquatic > Marine > Oceanic | place: Pacific Ocean: Monterey Bay | collected...
TACCCCCATTTGCGTTGACATCTTGTAGAGATATTGGGTGTGTATCAAACGCTGCTAAATTTCCCAAATCATATCTTAAATCATCTTCCTTCTCTTGGTCATCTGGTGCTGCCGTCCGAAATTTAGGCGGCGAAGCAGGAGAAGTCGCCATCGTATAAATAAATATCCTTTTGAAACAACTGAAAAATGGTTGGTGAGCTATACTTAAAACCAAAGATACAGCCCCAACTCGATCGATGGTGTATCAAAATGTTCATTTGCAATTTTGTTGTTTGTTGCGTTCGCATTTTTATTATTATTATTATTATAATATATTATTATTAATTATTATTACTACATTATTACACCACAGTAGTATACAGTATTATTATTATCATTATTAATATTAAAATAATTAATAGTTGTGTGTATTATTATTGTTGTTGTTGTTGCTGTTATTATATGCTTATGTATTTTATATTAATAGAGATTATGGTAAATAACAAAAATAAGGTATTCGTATACGTACTTATCAGTGTAATAATAATACATCAATATTATTATGCACCACAATTAATAATGTAATAATTCAATAACAGCGATGATAAAACACCAAACAAGCTGTTTTAGACATAATAATACAACAAAATGTCTAATTTCGGAACGTAGAAAAGGATAATTTATTTTCATAATGAAGTAATATGTATATAAAATATATGTAATACCATAGTATCCGAAAAAGACCGATTACAAACCATATGCACATAGATGAATGATTGAATGGTATAACCCTAATACTAACACGTACAAACGTATGATGTGTTTGAGAAGGGGCATAATTTGTTTTTACCATAATAAACAGTTAATACCTTACAACGCCTGCTTGTAATTGCAGTAGCATGAAAAAAATCTGCATTTATTATTAAGTAATATTAGTTGAAACCAATCGCCTGCGATATTCCCCTCTTCTCTCCTCCCTTCCCTTTGCCACATTGTGGCATAGTAATGTTAGAACTAGGGTTTAATTGATTGGATGGCCAGCAGACGAGGAAGGTGGTGGGGTCCGTGCACTACAATAGTGCTCCTCGCGTTACCAAAGAAATAGCATGGCAAGGACGTATCTGTCATCGCTAGGAGAGTAAACTTTATAGCGTATTTCGGAATAAATGGCATTGTGGCGGAGTTCTGTGTACTAAAACACGATATTTACTAATATGAATAGGTTCATTTTACCTATGTAATAATATCACAAAACTTATAAATAGTAAAGGATTAGGATAGGAAACAAGTGCTGCATCAATAATTTGACTCGAAAAACACAGAGAGTTGGACCTGTGTTGGTGACCATAATATTTCAATTGCCACAACGTGAAATGAAATTTATAACCATTTTATCCATAATTAGGTTAATTAAATATACATTATCGGAAGAATAGTCATTTAGTCCATATTAATTATTATTATACTATATAAATTTCATACGTATAGTTATACGTTACCAAGGATTGTAGTATTGCCGATGTATAATCTGCTTTCGCATCGATTGGTTTCTGTATAAATGATAGGTATCTAATTCCCTATACTAATATAATAACATGATACACTATTTCGATTTACGAGCCGCTAGTCGTACTTATACTTTTTACCAGAATGACTATGTTTCTATAAATAAAAAATAATAAATAAAAGAAGCACTATAATAATTTTTCTATAATAATACGCACACGGAAGACAAATAACACAAATGATAATAGCAAATTAATTAGTATTATATGCATTATTATTAATAATATACTACTAATTACTATTGATTCTTCTTCCAACCACAACCTTGTCTTTCTTATTATTGCCTTAGTTACCACCGACACCACCGCCTTGTTGGCAAACCAGTCAGTAAGCTTGCTGTAACATACGTATTTGACATTGTCTGTATTATTAGCAACACATATAGCCGATATACAAACCACAACAACAACAAGAACAACAACAACAAGTGTTATCGTTGATAAACTCAATTTAATTGGAATATTATATCCTTTTCCTTTTTGTTTGTTTTTGATTACAATGCCACTGTACAACTTTAAACGTATTGCACCTGTCCCGGCAGCAAAAGATTTTATTGATATTGTATTGTCGCGTACACAGCGTAAAACGCCAACACAATGCCACGCTGGTTGGGGTATCAACCGCATACGGCAATTTTACATGCGTAAAGTTAAGTTTACGCAGCAAACTTGGCATGATAAGTTAACGAGAATGTTGGATGAATTTCCACGTCTTGATAATATACACCCATTTTATGCTGACTTATGTAATGTTTTATATGACAGGTCACATTATAAACTAGCACTGGGACAAATAAATATGGCAAGGCAGTTGATTGATAACATTGCAAAAGATTATGTTCGCCTGATGAAGTACGCCGACTCGCAGTACCGCGCAAAACAATTAAAACGCGCTGCGTTAGGTCGTATGTGCACGCTGATGAAAAAATTGAATGCTTCGCTAGGTTACTTAGAGGAAGTACGTAAACATTTATCGCGTTTGCCATCGATTGACCCAAACACACGTACGTTGATCATTTGTGGTTATCCAAATGTTGGAAAAAGTAGCTTCATGAACAAAGTGACGCGTGCAGATGTAGATGTACAACCATATGCATTCACAACCAAGTCATTGTTTGTTGGGCATATGGACTATAAATATTTACGTTGGCAAGTCATTGATACTCCAGGTATTTTAGACCATCCACTGGAAGAACGAAATACAATTGAAATGTGTGCCATAACAGCATTGGCACATTTGCAATGTACTGTGTTGTATTTTATTGACCCAAGTGAAACGTGCGGTTATTCCGTACAACAACAAATGTCATTATTCAATAGTATTAAACCACTTTTTGCAAACAAACCTTTGATGGTAGTGTACACCAAAACGGATTTAAAACGCGTTGTTGATTTGCCAGAGGAGGATCGTACAGAAATCGAAAAATGGCACAAAGAGCAATTACCACAAAGTGGTGGTTGCGAAGAATACCAAATTAGTTCACACAATGAGCAAGGGATTACCGATGTAAAATTAAAAGCTTGTGATTTATTGTTGGAGCAGCGCGTTGGACAAAAATTACGTGGCAAAAAGATGCCAAATGTGCTAAATCGTTTAACAATTGCAAAGCCTAGACCACGGGATGACATGGTTCGCGAACCCACTATACCTGATGCGGTGTTGGCAAAAAAAAATGGCACGGCAATGGATATGGAGGATGAAGGGACAAAGAAAAAGACACAAAAAGAAATTATGTGGGAGCAAGGTGGCCCTGGTATGTACATGCAAAATTTACGGGAGCATTGGCAATTGAAGAACGATGATTGGAAAACAGATGCAGTACCTGAAATCATGGATGGTAAAAATATTGCTGATTATGTTGATCCAGACATATTGGAAAAATTAGAAGCATTGGAAAAAGAAGAGGAAGCATTGGAAAATGCGATGGATGATTCTGAAGAGGAAAGTGATTTAGATGAGGAAGACCAGCGATTGGTAGACAAAATTAGATCAAAACGTAAAGTGATCATCGCCCGTCATCGCAGAAACAAGGGCGGAAATCGCACAGTAGTACAAAGGAACAAGCGAACAAACAATGAGAAAGCATTTAAAAATAATTTGGAAAAGAAGACAGGTACACGTGTTACAAGAAGTTTATCACGTGGTAGAAAGCGTGAACGATCTGTCTCGCGGAAACGTGCTGGTGATAGCGAGGCTTTAATGTATGTTGTTGGTAGCGGCGATAAAAAAGATAGCAGAGGCCGCTCAGTATCACGTGCCGACCATCGTAGCAAATCGAAAGTACCGCGTGATTTATCTGGTATGCCAAAAGATATGCGAGCTGTTAAAAAAGCACGTAAAATGTTAAAACAATCGCAGAAAAAAATGAATATATTAGCAAAAGCTGGCGAATCTGATAGGCATATTGCTGTGAAAATGCCAAAGCATTTATATTCTGGTAAAATTGGAAATGGTACAAGAGATAGAAGGTAGGCCCCGGCAGGCAATTGTATAAAAACACATTTCGAATTGTGTTGCGTCTGTTGCGTGTGATATATCTCAAAATTAATGGAAACTTACACGTGAAAGAGAGATTTTTTTAAAATGTACATGTAGTATAAGTCGATATTATTTATAATAATGTTATTAATATTATAGATTATTAAAAGCTACTTTGTAATTGTATTGTTATCAGTGTTATTATTATTATTATTATTATACATTATGAGCAATCTCTATTCGTATTGTTATCAGTGTTATTATTATGTATTATAATTATGAGCAATCTCTATTCGTATTGTTATCAGTGTTATTATATTATTATTATATTATTATATTATATATGAGCTATACTTGTATTATTATTCGCACGCAGCGTTTATAGCTATACTATACCTATTATAATTATTATTTTTTTATATTATTATATATACTATAATACGGTATAATATTATTATTATTATTATATATTATTATTTATATTATAATTCCAATAATAATAATAAGCACATAATACTGTTATATTTAATATAATAAAATAGTTTTTTTTTTTTTTATTTTTTTTTATTATTATTTATTATTATTAATATTATTATTATATTTTTTTATTATAATTTTATTAATTATTATTATTATATATATATATTAGCACATTACGTGGTGTATAAGTAGTATTATTATTTATTATTTATGTCTTACCACAGCTGTATACATACAGCTGTGGTCTATTATTGCCACGAGTACATCTCGCTGTGATTCATCAACAGGAGTATTAGTGATTAGTGGGTACTTCGGCCGTATACAATTACAATAACGAGCGACATATTCTAGTTTTTAAACACAGCATTCTCCCTCCACCGACATTTTCAACCTTGTATATATATATATATATATGCTATAAAGAAAGATATACAAGTGTTGCATAGGGAATATAAAATGGGACGTAGTAAAAGCAAACCTGTACAAAGAACACCGACAACTTACGGTGGTAGCAGCAATAATAGTGGCAGCAATAGCATGAAAGTTACCCCACGGCAACCACCGCGCCCACCATCTAAAATAAGAGAAGGAACTGAAGTAAAAGCTCACCGCAATTTATTAGTGGACTTTGACAATACAAATATTGTTGCAAGGAAAAACAACAATAGCGATATTGTGAATATACCACCAAGAAAAAAATTAAAAAGAAGCAACAATAATACAAATGATAGTGCTTGCAGTTGCAAGTTTCGTTGTGGCTATATTTCAACACCCAGTGCAGTAACAAAGCATGAAAAAAACTGTTTATACAGCAGTGCAAACATTAATAAGGACGACGCAATTTCCAGCATTGAAATATTAAACAATATGATTGAAAAAGGAACATTAAAACGACGGCGCTTTAGCAACAACATTCATAACAATAGAAAACTATTTCAACAACCAAAAGAATTGTCGTGCGTATTAAGATCATATCAAACCGATGCAGTGAAATGGGCTATAGAAAGGGAAAAAGAACCGTTTCATTCTTATGAACAACAACATAAGAATGACAGCGTAAATAGCACAAACGAAGATCTTGATAATTTTTTAAAACATATGCAAACAGTTCGTGGCGGTATCCTCGCAGATGAAATGGGGCTAGGGAAAACAATTGAAACAATTAGCTTAGTGTTACTAAATAAAGCACCATTAAAAGATGACAATACGCAATGCATAACACCGCCATCTTTTGAACGCATTTCTTATATGAAATCAGAAAATTACAATTGGTTACATACTATGGAATGTGTATGCGGTATACAAATAGAGGATGAAACAAAAGAAACAGATATTTGTACATTGTGTGGAATTAAAGTTCACATCGACTGTCATGGTGGCAAAAGTTTATGGAAACGATCGAATAACCAATGTTTAACATGTGTGAGTAAATCAGAACAAAAACTTGACTGTGGGGCAACTTTGATCGTGTGTCCAAATGCAATTGTATCCCAGTGGGAAGAAGAAATCAAACGACATACTTTTGTATCAAATGAGGAAGGTGATAATAATAACAACAATAGTAGTAAACTAAGAATATATACGTATTATGGTGTGCAAGAAGAATCTTCAAATTATGAGAAGGAGCAAAGAATTCAACAGAGGGAGACACCTATGCCACCGCAACCAACACAGATGGATATAAGCAGCACAAACACCAATAATATTATCCACCCACTACAATTTGAAAACTACGATGTCATTTTAACAACATATAATGTGTTGAGGAAAGAATTATCCCATGCAAATATTATACGCCGTGGATCAAGATTCAAAAAGAAATATCCACCAATGCCATCCCCATTGGTGTCTATTAACTGGTGGCGAATTTGTTTGGATGAAGCACAAATGGTTGAATCATCCACCGCTAAAGCAGCTCAAATGGCGTTAAAGCTACCAACAAGATATCGATGGGGTATATCTGGCACACCATTTGTTAAAGGATCTGGCTTAGATGACTTATATGGTTTATTGTTATTTCTTTCTGGAGATACAGTACGTCGCAGTTGGTATAAGCATATGATACAAACACCATGTGAAAAGGGCAACGTGAAAATTATTGAATACTTTCAAAATGACTTGTTAAATAAAATAATGTGGAGAAGCGCAAAACAAGATGTCCAACAAGAAATTAATGTCCCACCACAAAATGAAATAACATACCGATTAAATTTTAATAAAACTGAAAGACACTTTTACAATTTACAAAAGGCGGAATGCCATCAAGTTGCAAATAAAATTATACAAGAAACAGCTGATTTATCAAAACGGATCGACGAAAATGCTATACATAAAATTGCAATTCCATTATTACGCTTGCGCCAAGCATGTTGTCATCCACAGGTTGGCTCTTACGGATTAACACCATTGCATGCGAAAACACCAATGCCAATGGATAAGATATTATCACTGCTGATAACAAAAGCAAAAGACGATTGTAACAAAAAGTTAAAAGATCAAGTTTTGTATATGTCTGGATTAGCAGCAATAGCGAACATAGAAAAAACACCGATATTAGCAATGCAAAAATATACTGAAATATTGAGGTTTATTGATAACGAGGAACAACTATATAAAATTGATAAATTCCAACGTTTACATTGCTTGCATAATTTACAATTATCCGCGGAAAAATATTTGAATTTAAGCTCATCAAATGCAAATGAAGCAAAATCATTATTGGCAAATATTCTATATAAACCAATAAATGAATTGAAACGAGCAGCAAATAATTTACGCAATCAAGAAGAAGCTGTTCAAGCAAATCGTGTTGGGGCTATGAAATTTCAACTCGACAATGTAACAAAAAATGTCCTTAACAATGATCGTATAGCGCATGACATGCGTCAGGTGGAAGGATCAGCATCCACTGCCACTGGTAGTAATGCAAGAGTACCACGCCGTTCCCCGTGGTATCAACGCGCACTGGATAAAATTTATGCAGTCAATCGGTCAAAAACTAATTTTATTGCAAGTTTCAGAGCAATCCTCTCCTCCGCTGATGAAACAAACATCATTTTATGGCAAGCACCAAGCACAGCAATTGGAATGGGGCAAGTTATAGGCACACAGTTAGATAAATTGCAAGATGCTAGGAGAGATATAATTAATTATTTGAGGAGCCATGTTGGTATACCAAGTAGAGAGGAAGTGCGCGAACGTGGAAATTGTAGAAAATGTTCTAGTCAATTTAATCGTACCGGCAAAGTGTGCTTTCATTGTCATGCGGAAGATGCATTATTTAAATATAACCGTCTAATTTTTTCATACAGAATCACCTCAGGAAATCGTGATGATAATAGTACAAATGTAAATAATGTTTCCTATCGGCAAGAATCAGTTTTGCTAAAAGTGTTACGAAAAATAGGAGCATTGGCAAAATGTTTTATGAAAAAAGAAGTCGCCTTGAATTTAGAATCATTCGATTATTTAAAACAAGAGTGCACAACTGCACAAGATTTACACAATGCAATAAGCCAACGCTTAGCATATTTAGACGAGCTTGACACATGCACTAACTGTTTGTGTCTACGCACCCCAGGTGAGATTGTATCACAAGAAGACGCAGGATGGAGAATACTTGAACAGCAAGTCCCAGTGATGAAAGAGGAAGATGAAATGCATCTGATAGCCGCAAAAGCTGAGTTAAGTAAAGCCAGGAGTCAATTAAAATATTTAATGAATGTGCAAGATGAAAACTCTGATAATCTTAAAAAAACTGCAACGGCCAACAACAATAATAAAAGCAAGCAAAACAAAAGTAATGTACATTTAGTAATTGACGATAACACAGAAAGCAATAACGGTTGCTCAATTTGTCTCGGTACATCAAATGCAACAGCAAGGGTTATACTATCGTGTGCGCACATATATTGTTATCAGTGCATCAAACGTTTGATTGGTGAAAGAAAAACTGGCAATTTGAAATGTTCTGTTTGCCGTCAAACATCATTAATTGAAAATATTGAAAATATTGATGATAAAGCTACTTTGAAAAATGATGAAGGCAGTGATAAAATTACCCCTAACAACGGCACTGGCAATTCTTCATCATCAAACGGTTCTGAAAATAATGCAGCAAATACCAATGGCATTAATAATGTTAGCAAGAAAACAGCCATTGTTGGTAGTTACGGTACTAAAATTGAAAATATTGTCAAATGTGCAATAAATATTTTAGAAGAAAATCCAGAAGAAAAAATATTAATATTTTCCAAATGGGAAGAGGTTTTAGATATTACAGAACAGGCATTTGTCAAAAATCATATATCAAATGTACGTTTAGGAACAGGAAAAAAATTAACAAAAAGTTTGTTAAAATTTAAAAATGACCCATATATATCTTGCTTGTTTTTACCGTTAAAAAGTGGCGCCAATGGTTTGAATCTAACGGAAGCAACACATGTAATATTAGTAGAACCAATACTAAGCAAGTCCGTGGAGGCACAAGCTGTGGGCAGAGTGCACCGTATTGGACAAACCAAAGAAACATATGTTCACCGTTTCGTCATAGAAGATACAATAGAAGAAAGAATCGATGCGTTGCAAAAACAGAAAAAGAGAAGCGAACCAAAGAAAACAAGAAAAGGTAAGAAGACGGATGCTAATTTATTGACTGGAAAAGAGTTGCAGCTGTTATTTGAGTAAGAAAACGTATAAAAATTATCATATGATGTACGTAATTTACAAAGAAAATGGTATATGATGATGATATATTAATATTTTTAATATTTAATATCCTATGATATGTAATGTAGGTATCATAGCGCACGTACTTTGAGTCGTATAAAACATGTAGTAAAAATAAGGAAATACGTGTGTGTATAAAATTACGAAGTGTGATTTTATGTATGGTACGACTTTTCATATATATATATATATATATGTTACATATTTTTACATATACATAAAATCTTCCTCACCACCAGGCATCCTTAGATGGTTGTTATTTGGCATACCGGCAGTAAAACCACCTCTACCTCTACCATTTTGTGGAAAGCGTCTTGGCCGTGGCACACCTGGGCCAAATGGATCAAAACGCGCGCCAGGGGGTACACCCGGAGGTAATTGGCCTCTGCCGCCACCACCAAATCGTGGGTCTTGCAGATTATTGCGCCCATTGAAAATTGGATGATTTGGCCCAACTAAACTCCCACCACCACCACCACGTCCAACTCCACCCATCATTCCACCTAAATTTGGACCTAAATCATCATGTCCTACATTTACTAATGGCGGTTGGATTGATGGCATAACACCACCACCAAATGGAATCGAAGGTGTTGTGCGTAATGATGGGTTATCATTGCTAATTTTTTGACGTTTTTTATCATCTTCAACCATCATATTATTATTATTGTTACTATCGCCATCACTTCCAGTATTTAATATTTTTTTCACTAATTCGGTTTCTACATTACCTCTTAAAGTTTTCATACTATCATTTTCTTTAAAACATGAATTTATAGCGCGGGCATATTGAAGTGTGCCATCAATTGTTTTGGCATTTAATTTTAATGTGTCATTTGGTATTTTGACATGGCTTTCAAGATACAATTTTGAGCTAGTCTCGAAATCATATACTCTACTATCTCCATCTATTCCTACATGCAATAAAATTTTACCATCTACTACAAGACCTTTTAATCCTATTCTAAAATTTTCGATTTTTGGATGCGTATATGTCATAGAATAACCACCCGCTTTGTCTGACCAATCTGTTGGCAAAGCACCATTCGAACATTGGCACATAAAATTATTTTGTAAGAAAATAACATGCGTAAATAAAACTATTAAATCTTCACGGGATGCAATTTCAGAACCCATAGCAGCGATAGTGGTACCTACACCTTGATTCTCACCGATACATCCACCCCTTGGGACACTTACTAGCGCCAATACAGTCATGGTGCGCTCTAGCGTCTTTTTCAATTGATCCTTTACGTATCCAGAATTTAATTTATCTATTTTAATCCTAGCTTTTCGTAATTGTTTAATGGCCAAACGTAATTGAACAGCGTCCAATGCTTTTGCTTGTTTTACTTCTTCTTCTACTACAGTCGATACATTTACCGTTAACGATGCCATACTTACTATCTCCCTCTCTCTCACACAATGAATATATATTATATATGCGCTATAGGTATTGGTAAACTAAATAAACACGATCTATTTTTTTGAACACTGAAAGAATAAAGCTATACTCTTTTACCCTCCTCTAATATCTTCAATTTCTTCCAACAGTGTGGCAGCACAGTGTGTACATTCGAATAATTTAAATTGTTGATATTTCAAAACAACAAACAACAACAATGTATAAATGTTTTTTTAGTTTTTTTTTGTCTTGAATTTTCTTTAGTCTAATTATAATAATTTATTATATCGATTTTTAGTCGTCGTTTCCCTATCAAAAGTATAATTTTAGTACACTCAAACTGTACTTATTATTTATTTTTTTCTCGAGGTTTGATGACGGCGTGTGTTCATTATAATTTATAATATGCTTTTACTTTCATTTCTTGTTTTAAGTATATTGTTAGTAGTGCAACAACATGCAAAAAAGCCAGCAACATAGATAATTGACAAAAATGGCAAAAATGGCCAAAATGACGAAATGGACGAGCACGCTGCTTCTCAGAAAGTATTAGGAGGTGTGATACGAGGGTTAGTGTGTCTAAATCGTCTTATTTGGCTTTATGGTATTGGAAGGTTCAGAGCTAAAAAATATATTACTCGTATGCTAAATAATAATTATAATAATATAATACTCCTTTTTTCTACATATAGGGTGCATATTTCACCCGCTGCAAGCCTTCATCAGATCTGTTTCGTTTTAATGCATGCATAATATGAGTACTTTTAAACATAGTTCTCGGTGACACCATTGGTGGTAAATCGTCCAGTCTACCATATTTCAATTTTAATTTTGCCATTCGAGTTTCATGTTCCATTCGTGCACTGCGTATCTTATTTTCAATTGACATATCATTTAAATCATTCATTTGTATACTGTTACTAAATGGCACACTTGAATGTGACACAGCTTGGTGCATATTCATTTTTACCCCATTTTCCCAAGCAGTTTGATACATCATTTCTTGCCAAGTTGTTTTCTTCAATAGTTTCATTTTTTTTTTCGCCGTTTTGTTTTTTGGCGTTGTTTGTAGTTTCAAAACTTTATCAATAGGATGATCTTCTTCTTTTTGGTATTTGTCATAATACTCTTGTTCTACATCCGCGCCGTTTGATAATACTGGAATATATGTCGATTGTGTATTATCAACCGCTACCATCCCATTTGCTATGATACGGTTTACAAATGCACGCTGAATACTTGGACCATACACATTTTGTAACGTTTTTAATGTCCTTCCTTCTTCCCACATCATTTTAACACCTTCATCATCTTCTTTATTATACTGCTGCAACAGTGGTATGGATGTACTATTATCTTTACTAAATGCCGACAATGATAAGATGGAAGACGAACCTGCAGTGGTTGGAGGCGAGAAAGACTTTTTGACTCGTGGAGAAAAACCTTTTGGAGAAAGTTGTAAACTACTAAAGCGTTTTGCAAGTGGTGTTCGCGGCGAAGCCGATGAAGCAATGGAGCGCCGCGATGTGCTTCCAGCTGTGTGCGGTGGCGAAAACATTTGAAGTGCTCCAATAGATGGTGGTGAACCTGGAGTAGATGCCAATGAAGATTCACGTGATTCCATATTTCGTATGATCTCAGATATTAAGACACCGTCCTTAAAGTTTTTAACCTGTATTCGTTTTTCCTTTTCTACCTTCTTACCATAGTCTATTTTTTCCCTCGCTGTATCAATACCATCTTCCTCTGGCAAAACATTTATAGTTGATATCATCGAATCATTCAGTTCATTTAATTGTTTTTCTATGTGGGACGTCTTTTCTAATGCTGCTAATGACCTTAGTTCACCGGCAGACCCCGCTTTTATAGGATTGTATGCTGTAATAGAAGAACCATGTTTGTTGTTCATTATTTTATTTTTTGTGTTACTGAAGTTGTTTTTCTTTCTAAAACTTGCTTGTTGTTTTTTTGACAGTGGATTTAAACGATGCCCCACCCGGCGTTTCAATAAAATTTTTTCTGTATGTGAGTGCATTTGCTTTGGTAAATGAAACTGTAATGCTTGCACATCATATTTTCGCCTAGCCCATGACTGTAACATAACCATTAATTTTGCACTTGCGCCTTCCCTTGCTTTCAACGAAGGCATTTTGCGTGCATTTAATTCGGTCCATGTCATCATTCTTCTCTTTCGCTTTTTCTTTTTTTTCGGTGGCGGTCGATAGAAGTCAGCCGGTAAAAGTTGCTCTTGTACAGAACGCCAATCACAAGGTAACATTGTAAGTTTTGCATGCCTTTTCTCCGTCCTACGTCTTAATATATATTCGCGGCGTATTCTTGCTTCCTCAAGTTCACGTCTCCGTTTCAACCTACGATTTAATCTGCCGTATGGTCCAATGTCAGAGGCAGTATCTGCTGGCAACAGTTTATCTCGGATGTAATCAGCTCTTAATCTATCTCTTGTTTCATCGAAGCAGATTTCACCATATTGAATGAAGGCAATAAATTCATCATGCGTAACCCGGTTACGCTCAGTTGTACTAATGGCTCGAACAACACGCTCATACCATTTAGGTTTTAATAATAATTCTAAATTCCTTGATTCATACGACATAGGTTTGTTTGTGAGCACTGCTAACAATGATAGCAACGGTCGTATTTCCTCACGCTCAGTTTGATTTAATGCAAATCTTACAATATCTTTAATATCAAACCACCCTTTTTCGTCTGGATCGATATATGCCAGTAAACGTTCAATAGGCTCATACGGCTTCGCCTTCATTTTTTCCCTATATTCTAACCGTGCTATACCACGAGGAGTTAATGGCGGTTTTTGGCTCTCATCTATATACTTCAATACAAATGAGTCGCTTGGAACTATTTCTTTCGCGTAATTAAAAAATTCAACTTCTTCCTGAGTTTTAACGTCTATACCTTCAATTAATTGATGCCCGGATTGTACATATTTTTCATGTAAATATTGAGCATCTCCTAAAACAAATTCATGTATTACATCATTTAATAGTTCAACATTAATAGCATCTAAATATCCATGGAAGTGCTTTTTGTCATTTATAATTTGTTTCCAAAATGCATGTTTTCGTTGTAAAAATCCACGAATGCATTTTTGTACTTTTGTCGTTGCCTTATGTATTTCCCATGGCCTACTCTCTAATTTACTATTGATATACCATTTGTATTGAATAAATTTCTTTTTCTTCTTTTGGTCATAATTTCGAACTTCAATCATTAACTGATCTTTTTGATCCAACAATGTAAAATCGCAAAATTTCATATCCTCATATGATAGACGAACACCAAATACTTCACGAGATCTTGGTCTTGCTGCTTGATGATATTCAACTAAATGTTCGACCTGCTTTTTAAATTTGATTGCTCGTTTTGTTTTATATGTACGGTATGCACGTTGGATGGTTTTAATTGCATTTATCGCATATTCATCTACGTTTATTGCTGGAATTTCTGCAATATCTGTTGTTTCATACGCTTCAATTACCTCATTTGCACCACGAATATTATTAAAAGTATATGCATGCTTTAAATTAGCTTGAATAAAAAGTTTTGCTTCCTTCATTTCTCGTTTAAATTTTACTTTTTTTGTCGCAATTCGTTGCCTTACAATGGATTGTATTGCCGTTGCTGCTTCATCAACTACATGAAAGATAAAATTTTCAGTACTCGCAAATGCCGCATCCCGCACAGCAGGTGGCGTTGTTAATATACTCCTATCTATTGGATCAAAACCATCATCTTTAAACAACTTACCCGTTAACGGGGATGTGGTGCTGGAGTTTAAGTTACTATTGTTACCATTACGGTAATTTACAAACGCAACTGGATCCAAAGCAAACAGGTGATCATCTGGATCCTCCATTGAAAGTTAGATATATATACAGAGCTAGATGCAAACTTTTTTTCTCACCACACCTACCCACCACACGCCTGTCTGCCTGCACCCCAATGTTGGTGAAATCCTGACATATGTATAATAATTATATGTAGATGTTGTTTGTAGGAGGATGTATAGTATAGGATATGTGGTATATTTTTTAAAATGTGTTTAGTACAAACAAGGAATGTTCACAATGGAGTAGTCTAAAATTCCAATTAAGTACAAATATACAGAGGTATCGATTTTTTTATGATCCTAAAACAGATGCTATGTGTACGCTATTTAAATGTAAAAAAAGGTCGCAATTTGATAGGCATGAAATAGAATTTATACTTCGAGAGCAAAAAGGAACTGTAACACTTGTAACTATATTTACAATTGGTGCCGTGAGTAACGGCCCCCATTATTGACAATACACTAATAATATATGCGTTTTTCTCGGATATGTGGTATACGTGTGACAGTAACAGGTAAATAGCATGGGTGTAAATATATAATTAATAATAATAATATATATAATATAATAATATATAATAAAAAATTTATTATTATTATTATTATTATAATATACTATTATACACAAATATATATATATACTAGCACACATGTATATACGTATGGAACATAATCGATACCACATCAAGGATTCACATTTAATTACCCTCCCCATTTATAAAATACCGATAGGCACCATACATCGAATATATACTTACCAAACACGCAGCAACTATATATAAACTCGAGTAACGGAGGAAATAAAACGAAATGTCTACGTCACTACCTGCTGCATATGCAGCTGCATCAAACTATAGGCGTTACACAGATAATTCCAGACAATCGAATATAATGCAAAGCTACAGTCGAAGTGATGTCAATAGATTGTACCAAGATAGGCAACGCTTGCTGAAGCAGAATAGGGCCTTAAATGGCGGTACTATATCGTTTCAAGGAAGTGCATTTAATGCTATTAATCACTTAAAAGGTATTCACGCAGGTCGTAATCATCCAATATACCAAACAAATACAATGTCATCCTATTCGTTTTTAGCAAATACTAAGTTGCATAACCGACCCCTTTGGAACAATGGTGACGGCACATCATCATCATCTGGAGTGTTATACAAAACACCAGCTAATGGCAAAAGTGGTAAATTTACAAAATCATTTAGTTCTGGCATGTTTGAAGATACATCAATTGGCTCATTGGTTGAAAAGAAAATACGAAAAGCACAGGAACTAGAAGAAAAGGCGAGAAAAGCTTTAGAAAAACAAGAGCAATATGAAAACATTATCAGAATACAAGAAGAAAAAATATTAAAACGCAGGGAAACTCGATTGCGTCGAAAAGCACATTATATTCAACAAAAGAAAGCAGCAATTGTTATACAAAACCATATAAGAAAAGCGCATGCATCCATGCGTGTAAAAAAAATCCGACATGAGGTACACACGGACGCTGCGATGCAAATACAAATTCTAATGCGAAAAAGATTAACAAATAAACGAATTCAAAAACGCGTGGAACATAAAATTCATACCCAAGCAGCAAAAAATATACAAAAGACATGGCAAAAACGAATAGACCGCAAAAATGCACGCAAAGAATTACAAAAAAGAAGAGAAGCAAGAGATAAAGCACGACGACGCCTCATCCGCGAATTAGAAAAACAAAAACGCGACGAAGCAGCTAGAAAAATCCAGAACATGGTAAAAATTAGACAAGCAAAGAAATTTGCAGAATTAATACGTAAAAAAAAGCGAAGAAATATGAGATTAAGAAAAAAAAAGTCAAACCGTATGGGTAGACGCCCTCCACCTAGAAAAAGAACAGGCCAAATTAGCGATGGAAGTAAAGCTGGAATGGTCTGAAGCAAGTAGGAAGATCATTTTTCTTTTAGAAACAGCAGCATGTTTTTACGAGTGTAATAATATCGACAACACACACAATCTAGAATTAATAAACAATTTTTATAAAACTTTTAAAACTAATATAACACTTTTTTGTCTTTTTTACACACACGTAAAATTGTATTTATCTCTCGCTCATTATTGGCAGAATGCATTTTTGTAAAATTCGATCTTATATACTCAGTATCTTAATGTTGCCTTTTGCTCACATCTTCTTTTTCTTTGTTTATCTCCGCACGTATACGATCCCTACGTTCATTTTTTAAACGAAAATGTTTTTTCAAGATTTTTTCTTGGACAAAATCATTGCGTTCTTTAGCTACGTATACATAAGGTATATCCCATGAACTTTGGCCAGTAACATGGTTGTAATAGTACGGCACATTCCCTTTGTCAGTTGTAAATAGTTCAATTAACTCTAAACCCATTTTAAAAAAGTTCTTTCGCTCGTGGTGTCGACGCCAAGATTTTTGTATTAATGTTGCAGCAGGATTTTGAATTTGTGCCTTATGCTTTTTTGCGCGTATTTCAACAACCCATTTCCGACTTTCCAACTCTTTCCAACATTTGACTCGAGTCCAAAATCGATGAATAACCTTAGCTGCTTTTGCTCTCCTCTCGTTGCCCCAACCCTTAACACGCAAATCCTCTGCCTTTTCCCTTGCTTTAATCATTTCACCATCAATATAATTTTCAGTTGCAATTCTTTCACATTTTACCTTGGATTTTTTATTCATTTGAACCAATGCATCAGGCACTTCTCGTTCATTCGTTTCCACATTATAATAATATTTACACGCCTCACGTTTATCATATCGAACCCACCACCGTACTCTTCCATATCGACCAGCAGATGGAACGGGTCCCATTAATTCCTCTCTCTCTGTCTTTGAACCAACGTTGCTTGAGACAGCTTCGATTATTTCTAAAACTTCCTTTTTTAAACGATTTGTACCTTCATAGCTATCAAGAAAGTCAGCAGCGCGTATTTTTGCCTTGGTTGCCATTGCAGCCTCCATAGCATCCCATTTTCTATCAAATAGAAGCCTTTCTTCTTCCTCAATAGCATCACGATATGCTTTCCTAGTTTCTGCTTGCATTCGTAATATTAAATTTGTGTCGGCTCGTTTATCTGCTTTTTTTCGCATGGCAATCACCCGGTCTTCTTCAGCAATCCGTCTATTAATCTCCGCGTCTTCAATGGCAAGCAATCGTAACCGTTCTTTTTCATCATCCGCTTTCTTTTGCTCTAACAATCTATTGCCTTCCTCTTGCATCTCGATTAAATATTTTTGCTGTTCTTGTCTACGGAGATCATCTATTTGTCTAGCTTTCATTACGTCATTGACAAATTTCACCCACAATGTCAACTGAGATCGCATTAGATATCTGTTATACCACTTTATTGCAGCTTCAAACTCTTCATTCTCTTTTGATACGACGCTCCAACGAAAAAAAGCATGAATGACCCCCCCTTTCGACTTTTTTAATACAATTTTATGAAATGTACGTATCAATCCTTTAAATGCATGTATATACTCTTGTCGTTTTTTCATTCTAGCATATTCAAACATTTTTTTTGAAATACCTGTCCACAGCATCCAACGCCTCCATATATGTTTTTTAGTCAGCTTATCCCACCATTCTTTTCCCTTTTGTAATTGCATTTTTAAGATTTCTTTACGTTTTGAGAAAACGAACCAACGTTTTAAATACATTGTAGTTTTCTTTTTATAAAAATATCCTTCACCAATTTCACAATTTTGTCTAATTTCCATTAGCCTAACAGTGTGTCTTCTCCATTTGTGTATAAATGTATCCATTGCATGAAATCGCCAAAAATATAATGCCTTTTTTCTTCGCATGGTTTCAATAATGTGGTCTTTTCTTCGTTCACACGATGTTGTTAAGTCGACAATGACCCTAGTCCGATGTGAAATACTTAGGCATTTCATTTGTTGCTCGCCAAGTTTTTTTACTATGTAGTCATTTTCATCAATGAATCCCATAATTTCATCTATTGTTACACATTGTGGTAAGGGTTTGAATAATCTCTCCTCCCACCGTCTCTCCATAGTTTCTTTAACACTTTCACCCAATGCCAAGTCACCTGTTGTTAATGCGCATATTTTTAATATCGTAACAAAATCATCAATCCTTACTGTTTGTTTTTTAATATCATGTAAATATACTTCTAAAAAAAAACGTAAGTTTGGAATTACAAATTCTGGTGCCGGGTCTTGTAACGCTTTTAACGAACATATTATTAGCCTATAGTCGACACGATCAGGTGTAGGCGCACCTTGCTGATTTTTTGGTGAATGATATGCAAAAGCTTTAAATAGTTGCGAAATGACGCGATGCGAATCAAATGTGTCCATGTCAAAATATTGACACAATATGCAGCGAAAATGTTCTATTTCTACCATGTGATACGGAGCAATACTTTCAAAGTATTCCGTTGTTGTTACTTCCCAGGGTTTTGTTTCAATGCCTATACGAAAAGCTTCTCTGAGTGTAATATCTGGCTGTGATTTATATACAGGTTGACTAATATAATTGTAAAATCCATTTAATCGATTTCTTCTATTTTCTAATATTTTTAACATATTCTCCGTTGCGGCTAAACCTTCCTCCCTGGAAGCGTTTGTTTTTTTACGGTCTAAGTTCAGCTTCAACCATACATTCGGCTTGTATGGCATTTTTGGTTTCGGAATAAATGATTTTGCATCTGCAAATTTGTTTCTCATGTTCTTGCTAATCATTTTCTTAAGCTCAAAGTATTCTGTACAATGCCTATCGAATATTATTTTCCGTGGTTTTTCAATAACATCCCCAGGTTCTTCTTCATCTACTAGAACACTATTTTTTTCATTTTGTTGTGCCTCTACCCTATCCAAGAAATCAACCTTTTTATTTCTATTTTTATATTTTTCTTGCCGCTTTTGATGATCGCCCAGCATCATCAATCTTCTAGCGGATTTTGTTCTTGTTGTTGGGCTACCCACTTTTGTTGGAGATGGCAATTTTGTTATAGACGTTCTTTTAAGACTCGGGCTGTTGGAATTATTATTACTATATGCCGACTTATCATTAGGTAAGTGTATTTCAGAGTGACGATGATGGGACGGTAAAGAGAAACCCGCTTTTTGATTTACATGGTGGATATTTTTCTCCTGGTGATGCGTCTGATGCATGCGTCTTATACCTTGTCTTTTCATTGCAGCAGAAGTTACATGCTATCCAATGTTTATTTAAAACGTTTCTGATTTACGTTACCAAGTTATAAACACGAGTCTTTTCAGCGATATACGCGTGTGTATTTTATATATACTACTATACTATACTATACTATATAACAAAGTAAGAACAAGTCTAATAATATAATAATTATTAAAAAAAAAAGGTAATAAAATATAATAATAAAAAATGATGGTGAATAATAGTAAATGCTTTTATATTTGCAGCGTTTAAATTTATAAAGCCCTAACAGTATTTTTTTCTCTTTAAAAAAAAAATCATCGAACCCCACAAGAAATGTCTGTACTATATATGTACCTGCTGTGTGCGCAGCCCTATCAAAATAGTATAGAAATAGCTTAGAACACACAAAAGTATATAAATACAAGTATTGGTATAGTGAAGAAAGTCCACACTTCCAATCATCAAGAAGGTGCATAATTGAGCACGACAAGTCAATATGCCGCAAACTGACAAGTAATGTTTGAAATTACTTTTTTTCCAGAAGGGTTTGAACAATCTCTCCCCCCACCGTCTCTCCATAGTTTCTTTAACACTTTCACCCAACGCCAAGTCACCTGTTGTTAATGCGCATATTTTTAATATCGTAATAAAATCATCAATTCTTACTGTTTGTTTTTTAATATATCATGTAAATATACTTCTAAAAAAAAGACGTAAGTTTGGAATTGCAAATTCTGGTGCCGGGTCTTGTAACGCTTTTAACGAACATATTATTAGCCTATAGTCGACACGATCAGGTGTAGGCGCACCTTGCTGATTTTTGGTGAATGATATTATGCAAAAGATTATATTTACAAATGCACCACTTGCTGGTTAGAGTTAAAATTAGTCACTGAGATAGCCGTTAATTATTATGTTCATAAAAATATCTGTAATCAATTAAGTGTCAAGTACTTCACACCCTGCTTCCATCAAACAAAAATATGCTGTTTGTTTGTTTAAACTAGACTCCCGTGACGCTTCCAGATTTTAAATTATTTGGTTGGTCCCACCAAGGAGTTTTCGAAAATACATTTAAAAGCATTGGTTGGAACTCATTCAAGTCCATATTTGAATATTCTGGATCGAATGAATTCATATCGTACTTTTCACAAAATTCAATGCAGAGCTCGTAAGCACCCAAAGGCGCACCTACCTTCTCCGGCATCCCCGAACCGCTTCCTCCAGCATTCTTGAGCTTTTCTCTACTATTCTTATCTAGTCCAACCTTGTCAAAATAATAATACCCTTGGAATACTTCGTGATTTGCAAGAACCCAGTGCATTTTCCTACTGATGTAGGGCCGTAAAATTGAGGCTGCCACGTCGCCATGATTGCTTGGGCAGAGCATTTCCCCGACGTCGTGGAGCAGGGCGCACACTATAATTTCATCAACCGCGCCGTCTCTATAAGCTCTTGTTGCAGACTGCAAGGAGTGTGTGTATAAATCTACTGGAAAACCCAGTTCCATGTGGGTGCCTTTCAAAAGAAGCAATAGATCACAGGCGCGACTGGCTAAATGTTTTGCAGTGGTGGCCTGGCGGTACACGTCAGATCCTAAGTCAATTTCTGCTGGAGTCATCTGCTCCAAAGTCGTGGACCTCACAAAGTTAGGTGGCAAATACTTACTTTCGTCCGTTACCCAGTCTGCATTGGTAGATGGTAATGTTACTTTTTGAGTTGGAGGCAGGAATCCTGTAGTACTTGTCGAAAAAGGTACCCTTTGTGAACGATTCTCGACGTTTCGTGCAACTCCTAAAGCGCGAGACACCTGCACCAGTGACCTGGGAAGAGTATGGTAACGGGCAGACAAAAACATATCGCTGGGCGATGGTTGCCTTTAAAAGTTACACAAGATCGAGTATAATTTTTCAAAGTTAAATGCAATGTTTAATGTTTTTAGTACGAAACAATGCAATGTAGAATGTGTTGATAGAAAATGTTTACAGTTTACTTTATATAATAATTAACGCCTCCTTTATATTGTTGTAGTAGTTTTTTATTATATTATCGCGCTTCCTTTACCTTGTTTCTTATTATTTATGTTGTTTGTTGTTTCCAGATTAAGATTTCAGATTGTCATGTTTAAGGTATAGAGGTGGGTAATAGGGCACACTGGATTCATCAAGGGTATTCTGTACTCGATCCCCTCCTCTTCGCCTCCTACAGCCCAGAATAAGGTTTCTGAGCGCTAGCGAAGACTCGGTGTGTAGTTGTCACCTTAAATGGACAAACGTGTTAGCCCCTGCTGTGTGAATGCTAATTGTGTCTGATTGTCGGGTGTCCAACTGGAATTTTGATAAAAATAAAAATAATTACTCTATTTATTATTGATTTTTTAAATACATTTTTTTAATTCTAAATTACTCTTTTTATTATTGAGTTATTTGCTAAATTTAATTTGGTATTTATTTATGCTATTACATTATAATATATAATATAATATATAATATATAGCTATAGTAGTTGTTATATTTTTATTATAATTCGACCACGCATTGTGTAGGAGATATTAGTATAGACACAGCATTGATGTAAAAATATATTTCGGATAGTTTTATATCAAAATCCAATTCTCGGAAAATCGGGAAGTAGTCTTTATTAAGCAATCGTATGTCGTCTATAGTAATAAAATAGGAGAGGAAAAAATGGTAGTCTTATATGACTTTAATAGGAGGAGAGAGGGAGAGAGACTCAGCTTTCAGCCTATACTCTCGAAACATCTCGGACTGTTCCCACTTTCTTATACTTGTTAGTATAAGAACAGCACTACTAACAAATATAAAATTTGGTGAAGGCTGTCTTTTCTTTGCTATGTTTATAGTAAAGATAAGATTACATAAAGCTATACTTAACTTTCATAGGCGAATGGCCCGAGATGTTTCGAGAGGTAAACCTTATATAAACGTTCAAAATAGCAAAAGAAAGCCTTGATTTCATTGTGACGACACAACCCGATGTAATCCAGCCAGCAGCAACGCAGCAACCACACCTTAACCTGTGCTGTGTATTTATTTATATTATTATTATATTATATTTTTATTATAATTATTATTATTTCAATTATTGCACTTTATTATTATTAATTATTGTTGCACTTTATTATTATTAATAATTATTATTATTATATTTAATATATTTTTTTTTTTGATGATATAAGATGATAAGTAGTATGATGATGAGCACATGATGATGATGATGGGATTATTATTATATATTATTATAATAATAATAATAAATATTATTTATTATTATTATATTATTATTATTATTATTTCAATTATTATTATATATTATTATATTACATTATTATTACTTGGTTATTTATTATTGTGATGGCAGTTGTGGTTCTCACTCAATGGATGTTGTAGTAGCGTGGTTGGTTGTCTTGGAAACTTGCGCGAGAAACACGGAAAACATATTATATTTTTGTTGTATCATATTTAATCGTTTGGTAATATCTTATTTAATGACTGGCATTGAATAAAATTTTACTTCACAAAAATGTATCTAGGCAATAGATCTACGACGGTGTTCTTTGGACTTTGCCAAAAGCTGCAGAGAGGTTTTGCAACAGGGGTAAAGATAACACCACAAACAGGGGGCGGACGACTTATTTGTATTGATGAAAAAGAATTGCATCCACTATGGCTTAGAGAAAGGTCTATATCACCACAATCAGTACAAATGGAGACAAAGCAGCCGCTTCATGAGCATCACAATATTCCTGAAGATTTGAAAGTCACGGAGGCAGCTTTTGAAGATACTATGTCCTTGCGGGTGACGTTTTCAGACGGTCTTACCAGCACATACATGGTCGACCGTTTACGGAATGAGATTAACACCTTTCACTCAACAGCTATACAATTTGATAATGATGATGAGTTTCCTGTTGCTATTACCAAACCCGGTGCAACTGCAGATGCAAAACGAATCCCCTTCTCCAGACTTTTTTCTGCAAGAAAAGATGTGCAAAACATATCATCGGAGTACATACAGGACGAGGAGCTAATAGCTTTAATAACTGCCCTCTTCGAAGAAGGACATGTTATAATTACAGATGTTCCATGCTATTCGGGGGCAGTGGTAGATCTAGGCCGCTCTCTAACTAGATTTTCCCAAGTTAGACCGACCAATTGGGGAGATTATTTTAACGTGGAAAGCAAAGCGGATGGAGACAAGAAAGATATTGCATACACGTCGCTTGCACTTCCACCTCATGTTGACAACCCTTACAGAGACCCTCCTCCATGCTTTCAACTTCTTCACACGCTAGCAAATAACTGTAGTGGGGGGATGAGCACTGCAGTCGACGCATTTTCAATTGTAGAGGAACTTCAAGAATTGCATCCAAAATACTTTGAGGTTCTTTGCGAAACTAGTGTGCGCTGGGAAAATGATGGAGGCAATAGAGATAGTGGAATGTATAGTATTGCACCAATGATTGAACTAGAAAAAAATGTAGGAGGGAAGGTCTCGGTAAAACAGATTCGATATAGTGCAAAATCCGGTGGATATGTCCCTTGGATGCCGTTTGAAGAAAGTGATATTTTTTTCAAAGCAAGAAATAAATTTTCAATGATGGTTAATGAAGAGCATAGGCAAAGTCACTTTCGTTTGAATAAGGGTGACGTATGGGTGTTCAACAATTTGCGCATGCTACATGGCAGAACAGAGTTTGAGAAAGACGGAGACCGTCACCTACAAGGGTGTTACGTCGATGTTGATGGCTTTCAATTTGCCTACTTTAAGGCTTTGAATAGCTGCAAACAAACACTGAACAAGAAATAAATCGCATTATTATTATTATTGAATAATTGTTATTATATATATATATACAAAACAATGAGTAAGAATTAAGTATATACATACATACACACACACATATTATATATAATAATTAAAATATTTTAAAATTAATTAAATACTTTTAGACTTTTTCTTGTTCTTACTTTGTTATAGTGTTATCTATAGTAGTATTAATTAAAAATACACGCGTATATCGCTGAAAAGACTCGTGCTTATAACTTTGGTATGGTGGTCTCGGGCATAAATGACGATAAAGTAAATCAGAAACGTTTTTAAATAACCATTTGGATAGCATGTAACTTCTGCTGCAATGAAAAGACAAGGTATAAGATGCATCGCCGGGAGAAAAATATCCACCATGTAAATCAAGAAACGGGTTTCTCTTTACCGTCCCATCATCGTCACTCTGAAATACACTTAACTTGACCTAATGATAAGTTGGCATATAGTACCAATGGTAAGTTATAATAATAATTCTAACAGCCCAAAAGTCTTAAAAAAACGTCTATAACAAAACTGCCATCCCCAACAAAAGTGGGTAGCCCAACAACAAGAACAAAAACAGCTAGAAGTTTGAGGATGCTGGGCGATCATCGAAAGCGGCAAGAAAAATATAAAAATAGAAATAAAAAGGTTGACTTCTTGGATAACAAAATGAAAAAAATAGTGTTCTAGTGAATGTTATTGAAAAACCACGCAAAATAACATTCGACAGGCATTGTATAGACAACAAAACAATACACTATATTACTATATATATATACTTTAGAAAAAGTAACGGAAACCAACCCCCAACGGAAGGAATAAGCGAATGAACATCACTTTATATATATATATTCTCACACTTTAATCACATATTTCATGGTTCAATTTGAAATAGACTTTCACATTTTCACAGTTATAAAATTTTCATTTAACTTAATAAGTATCATAAGATTTAGTAAATAT
>Ga0099797_100494_pt1 | contig 25438 bp, 28 predicted proteins | sample Uncmet_Sort48C_1_FD_89871 | JGI IMG/M metagenome (GOLD analysis project Ga0099797, IMG submission 89871) | Marine eukaryotic communities from CALCOFI LINE 67, Pacific Ocean - C012_Sort48C_1 | ecosystem: Environmental > Aquatic > Marine > Oceanic | place: Pacific Ocean: Monterey Bay | collected...
AGCAGGACGCGCAAGCGCAGACGGCTGACGACCCGTCGGAGCTGTAGGATGCGCTGCTGGAGGACGATGGACTGCCGCTGCATGGGGATGAGAAGGACCATGAGGACGCGGAAGGGGAAGACGAAGAGGGGTGATTGGCTGAGGTAGGCGAGGGGGCTATTAAGGGAAAATCTCAGTGGGGCAGTCGGCGGCGGCGGCGATTTAGCAGAAACTACCAGAGTGGGTGCGGATGCGGGCATCATTGCTGGTACATTCACACTGCGGCCCAGGCCGAGGCCGAGGCCGCTGCTTACTAAAGCCTTCGTGACCAGGCAGCAGTAAATTTACACTTGGCGATTTGACCTCTCTGCAGGGTACGACAAGTTCTTCAGGGTTGAATAAATAATCTAGCAAATGAGGGGTAAATGGTTGTAAAACTCACGTCTTGCATATCATTCTACACCGCTCCAGTGATGAGATAAATCAGGACCTGCGAACTGCCGGCATCTTAGACGGCTCAACCAGACAAAATTGATGCACACTTTAATGGTGTTTTCGTTTGAGAGAGCCCATGCTTAAACTTCCAGTTCAGGCTAGGCACAGGCATTGAAACTGTTGAAATGAGGGGTCTAGTCAGCAAGTCAAGATCTGTGTAATGAAGATCTAACCCTGTGCTGGGCACATCTGACATGAATTGTAGTGGGCTTACCATACCGTTACTGGAGGGTCAAATTACATTCTCGCAAAATTTTTCTCAGCTCAGATTTGAAAAGTCATTAAATCAACATGAACTGCGGACCCCTCTACAGTTCAAACAGCCGTCTGGTGGACAAAGTCGTGAAGGTGCTGCAGAGGGGTTAAATCTTCAAGTTGAAATTTACTGCTGCCTGGTCACGAAGGCTTTAGTACCGCTGCTGCTTCCTCGCTGATAGAAAATAAGCAGGAGCATGATTCAATGCATGATGATCAAGGTGAAGATGGTTCAATTTCGGGGGCTGGCGTGGAGCTGGGCGAAGGTGAGTGGTTGCTAGGTGGATCCGACGAGGAAGAGGCGCAGCAAGATCCTGAGCTAGACTTTCAGGTGGAACAGTATGAGGGCGAAGACCTCGGGGGAAAAAATAAATAACAACAAGTGCAAGGCGGGCTTGGCGAGGAAGGGGAGCATCTGGAACCTGAAGATGAAGAGTCTGTGTTGGCTGAGCTCTCAGGGGAAGGTACAGGTAGAAAAAAAGGCAGCACCAGGTGGGGTCGACGGAGGAGGAGTCGACGGAGGAGACGGCGGCACGTTGAACACCGCTGCAGGTGCAACCACTGCGTCTGCGGCAAGGGACACTACCCGGGGGGTGCGACGGGAATAGGTGGCTGTCATAAGTGTCCGGCTGCGCACTACCAGCCGCATTGACACAAAGGCTGGAATCACCACTGGCAATGCGGCAGCCAAAAAGGAAGGAATTCTGGGTGGTATACGGGGCATGGGAGGTGTCTCGGATGCATGCAGTGCGGACCGGGTTGGTATCAGCCTCACACGGGTCAAGCTGGCTGCGGCAGGTGCCCGTGAGGTCAGTACTCTACTCTACGGAATATCCGATCAAGTTCGCAATAAGCCTAATAACCTTGTGTTCTTGCCGGGTCTCTGCAGTCGAATAAATGTAACTTAGCGTGTATGGATTGCTCAAGCGTTTGTTAGTAAATACTGTGAAGTACATCTTCGGCTTAAGACCTAAGTACTAGGCTTGTTTCTTGTGTCGTCGCAGCCGGTCTGGTAGGTTCACGTGTTTTCCACCCCCTGGCGTGATTTCAAACCAGAATTATTTGAAATAATCCTGGTTTGAAATCACGCCAGGATCGAGAAAATACTGTTTGGTAGTGATTTCCACGTCCGGACGCGATTTCAAACCAGGATTATTTCAAATAATCCTGGTTTGAAATCACGCCAGGGGGTGGAAAACACTTAAACTTACCGGACCGGGTGCGACGACAAAACAGATGAGCCTTGTAGATGTGGCTAAAGCTACACATGCGATATGAAGTATTTTCTAGCGATCGCTCGAGAAATATTTACACTTTAAGCTGAATTCACTCTGTTGCAGAGACCCGACAAGAGGGTAAGAATTCAGAGCTTATTGCGAAGTGGATCGAATATTGCGCACTTTAAGGTACCAAAACGCGTGGAAGCAGAAGGGGTGCCACAAGTGCCCGTGAGGCCAGGCGGTCGGGCACCACACCGCTACGGGCTGCGGGAAGTGCCGCGCCGGCCACTTTGCGGCGGGAACGGGCAATAAAGCGTGCAGCAAATGCGGGGCTGGAACCTACGCTGGCGTGGGCTGGGCCTCGTGCAGAAAATGCACTGCAGGCCACTACCAGGGCGGTGCCGGAGCCTCGGGCTGTCACGCACGCGTCTAGCCAGCTTTGTTGTAGTGGAGTTCGAGTTGATTTGGAAGTTGAAGTTGCTCGTGTAGACGTTTAGTACTTAGTATGTGGACATTGCTTGGATGAGCGATGGATGGTGTGAACCCACGGTAGACACGACGGGAGTATCGACTGCTCGATTATGCTTTTCTACACTATTTCAGTTCATCTCTTACCCTACCCCTTTTCGCTTCCCTCTCTTCTTCAATATCGTTCTACTTCATACATTGGGGGATGAGCTCGCATATTAGTATTACCACCCTTAGGAGCTACCCCCTTACGGAAAAATACGACTACAACACCATCTATCAACGATCAACTTCAACTGCATTTCCATGACAATGAAAAAAAAAAAAAAAACTCGAGGCCTGCAACTTCGGCCACTACGCTCATGGGGAGGGGAATTCCCGCTGCACCGCGTGCCCTTGAGGCAAGTTCGCGAGCGGCAAGGCATGGGCCACGTGCACCAACTGTAAATGAGGTCACTACGCAGGAGGTACCGGCACGAGGACGTGCGTGGCACTGTGTGGCCAGCCCCTCGTTGTAGAACATTTTATTATATTTGAACTACCCGTCTTCACTTTCGACTTCGTATGATATGGTTACGGTTAGCGTTAAGTGCGAGTCCCTTCCTCATCTTTATTATTTACTATTTAGTTCATTTACAGCTGCTTAACTCCTGTTCTGTCTCTCTTGCGTGAACCATCCCTGACGTTTCATTAGACGTAAACGGCAATACGTGACATCTACCGTGGGCGTGGACTAACACCAACCATATCATACTGCTTACTGCAAGAAAGTGTACACGAGCAGCTTCAAGTTCAACTAAAATTATTACTCAACCTTAGGCGTGCGCCGTTGGTCAGTATGCTCGCGGGGAAGGAAACTCGCGCTGCTACCCCTGTCCGAAGGGACAACACGCATCCGGCAAAGGGTGGGGTGGCTGCGCAAAGTGCAAGAAAGGCCACCACCAGAACCGAGATGGCCAGGGGAACTGCGTGGTGCGCGTAGTCCAGGCAGCTCCGTCCTATTTTTCGATTTTGAAGTTGATCAGTCATATCTTACCCTGTCAGATCTCACCCTTGGTCATGGACGAGTGCCCTGCTACCCCCACGCTAGATGAATGCACTAGTACTACTATAAAACATTTCAAAGTAACTCTCCGAAATCGATCTTCATGATCATGAAGAGTAGAAACGTGACAAATTCAATATTGTGTACTACCGTGGGTAAAAGGCGCCATCCAAGAAGTTTATGTTTATGACGTTGACGAGACGTAGTCTGTATGATGATCAACTTCAACTTCAAGATCAAGACATAAAACTTTTCTACTAATGAAAACTACTAGGCGTGCTTAGCCAGCATCAAACATGGATTAAATTTCAGGCTACCATGGAAATCTTGAATTTGGCCGTGGTGACTTGGTACCACAAAGAGCAATTTTTGTCCCAAGAAACGTTGGGAATTTCCCAACGTTTGGTGGTGTCTCCATACCACCAAGTCCTGGGAAATTCCCAGGATTTTGGCTTGTCCTCGGGGCCGGTCTCTGAATGTGCTCGCGACGAAGCATATGGCAGTCAAAACGCAGTGCAAACCACTCTATGTGAGGGTAGTGGCACTTTGCAAGTATTGGCGATTGCTCAAACAAACTGAACAACTCCGCTTTGTATTGGGTCTAGCCATAACCCTAGTATGTAATGGAAATCCCTCGTTGTGCTAACCCGAGCCGCTCCGTGTATCGCATTCAGAGACCGGCCCCGAGGACAAGCCAAAATCCTGGGAATTTCCCAGGACTTGGTGGTATGGAGACACCACCAAACGTTGGGAAATTCCCAACGTTTCTTGGGGCAAAAATTGCTCATTGTGGTATCAAGTCACCACGGCCAAATTCAAGATTTCCATGGTAGCCTGAAATTTAATCCATGTTTGATGCTGGCTAGGCGTGCTAGAAGGGCTTCTACGCGAGCGGGGAGGCGTGGCACAACTGCGCGCCGTGCAAGTTCGGGCACTATGCGTACAAGACGGGGGCGCACGGCTGCTGGGCGTGCCCGAAGGGCCAGCACCAGGACAGGACGGGGCAGGCGGGCTGCAAGTGGTGTCCTAAGGGGCATCACGCGAGCGGCAACGGATGGAAGCACTGCGCGCGGTGCAAGAAGGGGCACTTCGCGAGCGGGTGGAAGTGGTGAAACTGCGCGCAGTGCAGCGCCGGCACCTACGCGAACGGCGAGGGCTTCCACGTGTGCAAGAAGTGTCCGATCGGCCAGTTCATGCACCACAAGGCCGGCCACTACTGCCACGACTGTCATCCAGGCCACTACGCGCCGCGCGTCGGTACACTTTTCTGCCAGAGAAAACAACGCAAAAAAGTTGGCAGCACTTCAGTGGACAATGGACGTACTTTATCGAGAAAACGTCAGGAATTCGTTTTGAAAAATGATGATTGTATGGCACTCCCGTACCAGCTGCGTGTGGCGAAATTACAAGGCTGTTTTTCGACAATCTACCTACTTTAACATTGGAGCTCGTGAGTAACAAAACCACCCCTCTGAGTTTAATCTGGTGAACATTCCAGGCAGACCACCATCAGGATCCTGCCTGCACACTTTTGATTTTAATTTTTCTGGCACCATATAGGCACGGTGCACTGCTCGCGGTGCCCCAAAGGCCACTGGCAGGACCACAAGGGCCAGGGGGCGTGCGACAAGTGCCACCTGGGCTGGTATTAGAACACAACCGGTAATCCGCACTGCAAAAAGTGCGACCTGGGTTTCTTCGCCAACGTAACTGGAACCGTTGACTGTACGGAGTGTGCAGTCGGTAATTATGCGAACGAGACCGGCACCCCCAACTGCAAGGAGTGCGACAAGGGCTACGAGGCCAACGCGACGGCGACGGTGAACTGCACGGCGTGCGCGCCGGGCTTCCACTGAAACTGAACGGGCACGGTGACCTGCAGCGAGTGCGCGCTGGGCTTCTACGCCAACACGTCATAGAACGTGGACTGCACCCAATGCCCTTTAGGATACAACGCGAACGCGACTGGCACGGTTGATTGCACCGCCTGCGCACCCGGGTGGATTTAGAACGCGACGGGTTCGGTCGATTGTTACTGATGTCCGATCGGGCAGTTCGCGAACGCGTCGGCGCTGTGAGAGTGCTCGCCATGTCCGCTGGGGACGTTCTGACCGAGGACTGCAACCGCGAAGTGCACCCCATGTCCTGTAGGGCATCATTGAAACAAGACAGGCCTTGGGGAATGTTATCCTTGTCAAGCAGGTAGCTTCGCATGAGTAGAAGGAATGACAGATTGTACTCTAGCTGGACAAGGTATGTTCGTCAAAGCGATGGCGTCGGTGACGGAGGAGAAGTGCAAGGCAGGTACGTTTTGAGCGGAGAACGGGACGGAAACTTGTGAAAAAGCTCCTAAAGGTTCGGAAGTCAAAACGGCAGGCGCAAAAGAGGCGACCAAGTGCAAGGAGGGTACGTTTTCGAGTGGGGAGGGCGCTTCTGCTTGTAAGAGTTGTGAAGATGGAACTTTTACGGACGTGGCGGGGGCGCTGGAGTGCAAGAAGCACATAAATTGTGAAGACGACGGGAAGGTGGTTGACATCTGAGGCGATTGATTGAAGGACGCGACGTGCAAGGCGAACCCGCTGAAGGCGGCGGGGGCGGGCGGTTTTGTGCTGCTGATCATCGTCGGAATTGTGGTGTTCGTTATGACACGGAAGAAACCGCCGCCCAAGCCCAAGGACCCCAACATGCCGGGGGAGGCGCAGAACCTCAATCCCGCAGTAGCTGATGAATGGGGCTTTGGGGATCCTGATAACTCGTCCTCTTTGCTACCAGGGAGAATCAAAGAAAAATGTTGACGGCACTTCATTCGACGTGGGCCTTCCTTTATTGTTGAGAGAAAACGCTAGGAATTCCTCTTCAAAAATGCTTATTCGAATGTGTTGCCTTGCCGGCTGCATGCAATTAAATTACAAGGCTTATATATCGAAGTTATACGCAGTGAGTCATCGTGTCTCGCAAGTAACAAAATCGCCCGCCTGAGTGGGAGTGCTATCTGGCAATCATTTTAGACAGGCTTCGATCAGGTTCGTGCTGCCAACATTTGTATCTTGAATTTTCTCGCATCATACAGGCCCCGGCCATCCGGCGGGCCTATGGGCCCAGGCGATATGTACGGCCCAGGGCCGCCCGGTGGGATGGGACCGCCCGGCGGGCCGCCGCCGTACTAAAGCTAAACTTAAAGCGGGGGATAACTGTAATTAAAAATAAGATTTTGTTTTGAATTTGATTCATCTATTTCTTCGGAAACTTTATTCGAATTCGTGGTACATCTAGCCTAATTCGACGTCGAAGATTTTGTTCACTTTAGAATCTGCAACCGAGTTAAATCAGCTTGTCCGACAAATGTCGAATGCGAGCCGTGAGTTAGTTCATAACAAGGGGCGTGAATACGTCGAAATCGGAAAAATCAAATGATTGGAATTGCTTCATGTTTTTTATTCTTTTCTTGAACGAATTGAAAAAATGGCATCATCATGTGCTTCTCGTAAATTGTTCCTACACGTGGAGATATACTGTGAATAGATCGAAGCATGTTTCAGAAAGATTCCAGCATGGTGCTGCACGTAAAATATCTGTACCAAGCTAATCATGTCATGTGTTCTCTCCCGCCAAACGTGAACGTGATTTTTCGAACGAGTCAGACATGTACGACATTCTTAGAACTACTAACGTGAAACTTTCAGCTAAAATCATGTAAAGGTCAACAACGAACAGGACGTTCACGTACAAGTAGCAACAACTCAAAAAATCATGTTCAAAATCGTTTCAAGACGTAGACGTTAGACTTATGCTTATCGTTATCAGGCGACGCGCTTGACTTCACCGTCCGCCCGCTCCGCGAGGATGATCGCCTCGTCGAAGTCATTCACTACCTCACTGGCTATCGTCATCCCGCCATCTGCAATCAGCTCCTTGACCGCCCCCACGCAGTGACAGTCTGGCATCACCGTGATGTGGAGCCAGAGGAGGTTCAAACGCAAGCTGCTGCCTTGATGCACCAGCTCCCCATTAAACAGCCGTCGCATACCGCGCAGCACGGCGTCCTCCGTGCCGCTCACCTTGATGCGCGCGCCGACCTGGACTGCTGACTCGTCTTCGCTCGTCGCCGCATGCACCGCCGCGAGCTGCGGCAGGAATTTCCTTTCCAAATACGAGTCCACGGTGACGAACTCGACGCACGAGAGCTTGGTGCCGCCTCCACCTGTGAGGCTTCTAGCGTGACGAACCCCACGCTGTTCCTCAGGCTGCCAGGCACCCGCCCGTCGCGCCCAGGCCTCGATCGAGTCGTCACGCTCTGCTGTTTTGGTTCTCTTCGCCGCAGCAAGCAGCTGCTCGTACTCACTCCGTCACGTGCACTCTTCCCACGACGACTGGGCGAACGCGTTTGCGCCGTCTGAATACACTTCTCAGAGGGAGAAATCGCGCTTCTCGTCGAGGTACTCAACTGACTTTCTTCGGACTCCGTTAAAGTCGCTTATAAAATATTAGCCGGACTGGATCAGAAACCGGTTGCTGCTGCTCGCCTCCTCGCTCACCACGTACGACTCTCACGCGTCGTCTTGTCAATTCCGGACGAACAGCGCACCAACGGTTTTGTTGAACGCCTTGATTCACGCGGTACTCGCGTCCAATTCTATCACTCACAACGTTGCATGCGCAGCCGCTGCCGCAACCGCGGCGCAGTCCCCGAAGAACCCCCCGATCTCCAGGAACACCTGCGTCCGCCCGTGGTAGCTCTCCAGCACATCGACTAAAGGGCAGTCGAGCTAGAAACGGCGTCGCACCGAGTCTCACACGAAGTCTCTCCTTTGCAGCACGAAGAAGATCGGGAGGCAGCGGGGGCTGTCTCTGCGCATCTCCGCGATCGAGATCGGCACACCTTTTGAGTTGGTTCAGATCAAGGGGTTGATGTATCTGGGGGGTGATAAGGTTTTTGCGTGACCTGATGACCCCCGGATCTTGTAGACTTCAGAAAGTAGCCTTGAAATCAACTTTTTTCCAATCCAGGGGGTGATAAACTTGCCTGGTGCGATTATCACCCCCCAGATCAGAACCCCCCGGATCAGACAGGTCGTGCACTATGGGGGTCACGACTTGCCTTTCACCCTAGCTGAGATGTCGTTAATCAGCACTTAATCGCTTACGAATCGACAAATGTAGCTTTAGAGCGTGTCACTGAATCGCTACTTGTGACTTGCTTATTCAAGGTCGACTCTGAATAACACCAGCGAAGCTTTTCAAAGGTTTATAACAGAAATCCAACACGCTCCCGGACTTTGCAGTCGACTTGTGGCACCCGCATATTGAACCGTTTCTTAAGTCTGACTATAGCATATGCTGAAGTCTATTTGCAGCTGCCAATATCTCCTAATAAAGTACGCCAAGACGCTACATGACTATGCTTTCGGAGACAAGTCTACGAGACCCGGATCACGCAAATACCTTATCACCCCCGAGATACATCAACCCCTTGATCTGTACCAACTCAAACCTTCAACTCACTCAATTAAGCTCTTCTCCTCCAGCCACGCAAATAAAGGCCCAGAGTGCGCCCACCGCATCAGCACGCTCAATTCCTATCCGGCTCACTCCTCGTGCGTAAGCACCGCGAAGAGGATGTTCTGCACACTTGCAATATCATCCGTCTCGAGGAGGTGCATCAGCAGTATGTCCAAATCAGCGCCGTCATTAAACACTTTGAGCAACACGTCCGTATGCGACATGCCCTGGTGCAGCTTCAATCAGCGAAAAGTCGCCAGGTTGTGGTACTTTCTATAAAATGCGTCGAGAAGCCACCGGCTGTGCCGTCTCCTCCGCACCAGCGCGTTCCACTAATCGTTCTAGAACACGCTCCCGGTGTCCAGCACTCACGCGCTGCAGCACCTGTTGCCTCGACTTGCTTGGACGAAACATGCCTCGAACGTCGACTCCAGTACGTGCTTGCGCCCCTCATAAATCTCGCTCACGCGCGCCTCGAACGCCGCGTCTGCGCTGTTAGCACTGCGCGGCGCGGCGCCCTCGACCATTTATTGCAGACCCTCGTCGTCATCCTCGTCATCCACATCCCCTTCCGGTGTGACTTCGACTCACTGAGTCTGAGCTTGCTCTTGATAGTGGCCGCCTTCAGCCGCAACCAGCTCCCGCACCAGCCCCTCCTTGTAGTTCAACAAGTTGCGTTCGTGGCTGCCTCGCAGCAGCCACCGCCTGAACCTTTCTTTCGTCTGGTGCGTGCCCGAGTCGCCGCCAGGAGCTTGCCTGTGTTAAGATATGATCGCCGCTGGCGCAGTTCTTAATAAATACCCGGCGCCAGACGCTGCGTCAGCGTCCTTATCACCCTCCACTTCAGAAAGACCGAGAGCGCACCGCTTGTGGCGGAAGTTCCTCCTGACCTTTCAGACGTAGCCCAGCGTTGCGAAAACCGGTCTCATTATGTCTGGACGCACCCCTTTCATGCCGAAGTTGATGTTCCCCGCCTCCAGCAGCTCCTCCTTGACCAAACCCTGCAGCTCCGCAAACACCTCCCCGACAGGTTTTTCATAGAGTCCTCGCTCGTAAGCCTTCATCGCAATTCTAGGATCGAAGATTCACAAATCTTACGCATAAAGCAACAGCACGTCCGTCAATACTCTGAAAATTTTGAAACACCTTGATGCATCGCTTGCGGCGAAGCGCTCCCAGTTGCTCAAATGTAAGCCGAAGACGTCTTTTTTGTTCACCACGAATCACTTCTCAGCATCCACCATCGTGAACAGCGGCCGTCACGACCACCAGTCGATGAAATCGCCGCACTCTTCCAGGTTCGCGGTGCCTCGGATGATATCGCGCGCGCTAACTAGTGTAAACATCTGCATCGCAACCGTAACGAGTCCGACGCCACGCGCAACCGCAAGCGCGCGTTACCGCTAGCGCTACCGAATCATCTTAAGTACCTTACTTCACTCTACACAATGAAGGACAATGAGGTAAAGTCAAACTCTCTTGGTCTTTCAAGTCTCCAGTCGTCCCAAAGCCCTAGGAAGGCAAGCAACAAAACACACAACGTGCACGCGGGAAAGGTGATCGGTTCAAATTCAAGCTATCGTTCTTCAACCATCAAAATCTACTGTCTGAGTCGTGTCCATTTTCTGAGTTGTGACATCTCTGGGACCAACTTCTCCGGCGGAATCCGGTGGATGTCCCTCATAAAAAAAGTATTGACAGGTGCGCTAAATTGTTTTGGCGGCTCGATGCCCGGGAACAGCCAGGGGGTGCGCACTTTATCTTTAAACCGGTACCGGTCCTCCAGCTCCTCGCTCGGCGCTTGCAATCTACTTCTTTGCAAAGCACGCGGATTTACAGACTTCGCGCCATGTCCTTTCGCGCGGCCGACGCCGTTCGCCATCCTCTCCTCTAATTCTTGTTCGGTCTTCCAAAGACCCTCGACCGGGTCGGCGTAGTTCCGCGGATTGAACACGTTCGCCTTGCCCTCTACCTGCGTCTGCGGTTCCGCGTCCGCGTCCGATTGCGCCTCTTCTGCATACTGATTTCACTTATCTGCCTATTGCTACTCTTGCAATAACTTTCTTTCAGCCTCCTGTGCCATCTACGCGTCCTACTTCTTCTACTGTTCATCTTAATATTCCTCTCCCGCCTTGTACGCCGCCTACCGCAGGTTGCGCGATGGCGGCGGGGGCGGTATCACCCGCTGCTCCTCGGACGCCAGCGCCTCGTCGAGATTTCTTGCGTCCTCGTATGCATCAGCAGCATCCCGCTCCGCCGCCATCTCGATCGGGTTCGGTTCCGCGTCTGGCGCCTGCTAAGCCACCGCGGGCAGCGCGAAGCCGAAGCCGAACAGCCAGAGCAGCAGCACGACTGCCGCGTGCCGCCTGAGCTTTTCCGTGTACATAATCATGACTTTGCGTTTCCGTTTGATGGTCAAATGTCTATTTCAGCTCACTTTATAGATTATACGATATCTTTCTTATTCTTACTCTACTTCAATCTCTAGTAAACCCAGTGGGGATCAATTTTTGTCGATCAAATCCGTGTTGTAAGAAATGAATCGTGTGACAAAGTACATACTTGTATTCCCATCTTCCCACAGATTTTTCCCACAACGAACTGACCACTTAGCTTTATGCATATGCGACAGTGACAAATGGATGTAGAATAGTAGTAGTACCATCATCATCACTTCGTTATGCTGTATGTTACGAACAAAAACCGATCAAGATAGATTTTATTGAGCCTTTCTGTCCTCCTGCTGGTAAAAGTCCACATAATGATTAATACTTAATTGTCCTCGTCCCCCAAAAAAATCGTGGCCCATTTAAAGGGCGAAAACTCCAAGGATGACTCGCCCGTGGAAACCACCCCCTTAGAGACCCCTACCATGGCCGTCACGCCATGGCAAAAAATACTAGACTTTTGTGCCATGGACGTTGTTGCCATGGCGCCTGGCCCATGGAGGCTCTGCCCTTGGAGGGCTTGCCCTAGGCGCGGTGGCCTAGGGCGCGAGGTCCTAGGCGCGCGCGCGCGTGTGCGTGTGCGTGTGCGCGTGTGCGTGTGCGTGTGCGTGTGCGTGTGCGTGTGCGCGTGTGCGTGTGCGTGTGCGTGTGCGTGTGCGTGTGCGTGTGCGCGTGTGCGTGTGCGTGTGCGTGTGCGTGTGCGTGTGCGCGAGTGCGTGTGAGTGTGTGCGTGTGCGTGTGCGCGTGTGCGGGTACGCGTATGCAAAAAAAAGTTGAGCACAAAAACTTCTTCAAAAAAAGTTTAACGCCCACCCCTTCGAAAAAGTCTTTGCGAAGAAAGTATTGCGAAAAAAGTTTTGCCAAAAAAAAATTTGCAAAATATACGTTTATCCTGTCCGAAAAAAGTTTTGCAGTTTTCCTTCTCCAATAAATTTGAAGCACGTATGCATCGGCTTTGTTGTGAGCCTCACGTCTGCGGTGCATGGGCTTGAATGCGTGCGCGAACGCGCGAATGAGCAATGAAGCCTTCGGCTACGCATCGTTAGCATTTCGTTTGTCACAGACCGATGCAACTTTCGACTTTCTACACGTCGAAAAAAACGCAGGGGACCAGAAGTTCGAAAGAATTGTTTCACGAAAATGGTCGCTCATGCGTCTATGTCTATCAGCATCAACTTATGTAGATCCTAGCAGGCCAACAATGTGCAATAACTCATGCACATTTACGGTCACAGGCCATAATCGAAAACAACATATCTTCATCGTGAGTAAGCGGGCACGCCTGCGAGTTTATAGCATTTCATTGTCATGGCCTCGTTGGTTTTATTGTCAAATGCACGGACTGCATTGCCATGGCCGTAGTGACTTATTTTGCTCTGCGTAACGATCGAAAATTAGCTCATCATCGGTCCGCGTGACCATAGAGACGCAACGAGACACGTCTTAAAGCGTTTAAAATAAAGCTTTTACACCTCCCGCATAATTAGAATTTCGGCAATCTCTCAGAGATTTTGCTAAAAGTGCAATACCAAGCGTGCGCGGGTTTGAACCGCGACTGCAACCCAATGACGGATTCGAAGAAAATTCTATAACTTCTTTTCAATCAATTCAAAGAAAAACAAAACACAATTTTTCACCAATTTGTTTTATAACTTAACAAACGCGAGTCATCCTTGGTTTTCGCCTTTTAAGTGAGTCTAAATATTTGGTAGCACGGCGCGCAGCGCCGTATTTACCTAGTTACTGTAACGACTAATGCTGAGTAAAAGCCCACATAATCGTAACACTGAGTAAAAGTGCACGTATTACTGTGACGACTAATGCTGAGTAAAAGCCCACATAATCGTAATACTAATACTATGTAAAAGTCCACATAGTACTGTACACAGCACTTACTAATGCACATATTATTGTTTCTAGTTATGTTCGTAGCACTCGCATTGAACTTAGTTGAGGAATGATGCTTGCGTGGCACGCAACAGCAACACACGCATGTTGATGCATGGGCTTGGTTCCTTCAGAAAGAGACTAAGTACTTTACTTGCGGCCAAACAACCTGGGAAATTACCCGCTGGTATCTTGTTGTTTCACTGAATTGGTTGAATCGGCCGAGGACATAGACTGAACGAGTTGACGAATGTCAAACTTGGTTCCAAGTTTTTTAGACGAAGCGTACCCCGCTATCGAGGTAGTCTCCGTTCGCAAAAACACTAAAATATTTTCTAACGAACGTTTTACAACTCAGCTCTTACGTAGTTCCTCTGCCGTATGAATACCAGCCTGTATACGTGTATGTGTACGCTCGTATGTGTACGCATGAAGGCCATAATGCTCGTATACATATGCTCATTTTAGGTACGGATTATTTTCGAAAATATCATCTATCTTTTCAATGACCCTAGCATTTCTGTACTCATGATATTCCCTATGATTTCTGTCCCTCCACTTGCCAAAGGATTGTTCGGGGTCTTTAAGAATAAGATGTGTAGATGTTATTAAGCCATCGATGTTATTGAAGCTGTTCAACACCGATATTATTTCTTGTTTACTGGGAGTAAAATCAGGTGAGTAGTAGCCCCTAGGAGTAAAAGTAGTAAAGTAGTGCATAAGGAATTCGGCGAAATCCTCATTAAGAAGGGCAGCATACTCTTGATCACCTTCACGACCTTTGTACTCCTTAAGCAGCAAAATTTTAATTAAGTACTCCTCGTTCAGCTTCTTGAAAAACTTGGGCGACGCCGCGTTCCGCTTAGAATATTCGTCCACCAGCATCCGCTCTCGCCCCTCCTTGGTCAGCTCCCCGTTAAGCTTCGGCACCCCGGCCTCCTCAATCAGCCACGGTACTGGAGGGAAATCTGGAGGGAGGTCGGCTATCATTTTTGCAACTCTCTTCTCTTTCTGCTTCTTCAGTTGCTCCTTCAGTTGTTCTTCAGTATGTTCCTCACTTAATCAATCACGTGGTCCAGTACGTAAACCTGGCTCTCACTGCTCTCACTGCATGTTGTCCACGATGGTGGTCCACGAGGCTGGCTGTCCACGATGGTGGTCGAGAACCAGCCCAACTCCAGGTTGCACAATCACGCAAGCCGCGACGAACACGACGAGGAGGGGGACCACCCAGTGCTTCAGCAGAGAAGACCCCCCCCCCCCCCTTCAGAGGACGGCGGTCCAGCCATGCTGCTTTCTCACTTCGTTTCAAAATAACAATAATAAGATTAACTAGAAGCCGTAGTCTTTTTAACTCGCTATTCATATTCGTTAACATAATTGAATTGACATTGAGTTTGGTTATTCTATTCTTTATAATTTTATGTTGCGTGACGAACTACTTACGTGCCCACGCGATGACGCACATGCGATCATAAACAATCAATTAATCATCTTCATCACTTTCACCATCAGTTGTCTGCTCTGTTCGCATGTTTCTGTATAAATGGCTAGACGTCCCGACGTTTTGATAATGGAGTAACTGGTTCGACATCAATAACGACCACCATCACGAACAACGTACACAGCGACAGCGAATGCAAACAGGCTCATCTAAGTCTTCTTGAAGCTTTAATCGAAGGAAATCATTGAATCAAGTACGAATGATAGACGTTAGAGCGACGTTGATGACGAGCGAAGCGAAGCGAACCAATTGTCAGACATTATCTTCTCATCTCAATCTGCAGCGTCAACCGTACAGCAGTCCCTCCCGGAACGCGACGCTTTCCCACTCTCCAAAGTTTCGCTTTCCGGCACCTCCCCATGACCACGTGTAGAAGTTGAAGCTGTTCTCACCCACCTGTGTCTGACTTGGTTGCTTTGCCGAAGGTTGCTTGCTCGCGCTTAGCTCGATGTACTGGCACGTCTGTATCTGGTTGTTCTGGATCGTACTCGAGCTGCTGCTGCGTGCTGTTCTTTCTAACGTCAATACTCATACCTCTGCTAACTCCCCTTTCCTTCCGATGCTTCTCTTCTTTCCTGCTTCTGTTTGAATGAAGGTCAGTGAAATAAAATGTACAAAAGTGAAAGCCGAGTAACAACCTCTTGTTAAAGTGCTTAAGTACTGGAACTGATCAACACTCTTGTTCTTGGTACAATCTGATCTGCTTCTTCTGATGATACGTATGATACGTACAAAGCTGAATAGCTTTAATTGTGAGACTAAAAGTCTTAGGTGAAACTTGTTTAAAGTAAAAAAGTTTGTGTTGTTATTGTTGTTGTCTTGTTTTGCTCCCGCGGATCAACATCCACTTGAATAGTGGGTACCCGCGAAATAATAAAATATTCTCCCATAAACATATGATAATGAACGGCCAATTTTTTAAACAAGTTGCCTGGTCCTGAGTTCATCTCAAAATTTATCTTCTTATTCTGTCACGATTTTTACGAGTACGATTGTTTTAAAACTCAAAACGATTCCCCTCTTCTTGTTAGTGATGTTACGATACGAGTTCTTCTCTTTCTTCTCTTACGATTTACGACAATTAGGTCTTACGTAAATTGCGTGAATAACATGTGATTTTTTTTTTTTTTTTTTTTTACAAAAGTATGTACCTCCTCCTACTAAGACTCTCATGCCAAGGCGGTTGTTTTTCTAAAGCGAGGGGCCGCGGTCGTCGAAGTGCCGCCCGCGCTGATGGCCTGTCGTGAGCCGATGGATCGGGTCCACGCCGCCGTTCATCTGCCCTGCCCGCTGGCATAATCCCTCCGTAACGTTGTCGATCTCGCAGTAGAGGCCGCGTGATGTTGTAGTAGTTGTCTGCTTCCGGCTGCGTCTCCGTCTGCTCCAAATTTTTATTCGCGCCGCCGTAGATCTCGAACATCTCCTTACGATGTAGACTGGTTGAGTTCTGCCTGCGCCATGCACTACGCAACGTGCTAGGTGCGAGGCCGTGGAGTTTGATTACAAAGTTATCGTTACCCGGAACCGCGTGCGTTTTCGCCAGCGGCTAAGTTCTCCCCGACCGCTACGTCTTATAGCGAATTCCGTCCTGTACTTTTGTGCGGTCCCGCCCAGCGCGAGTCCTCCTGACGTGCCGCCTGCGCGCTTCGCGTACTTGAGTTCATCTCCAGCCTTCATTCTTGTGATGGGAACCTTACCTTCCCATGCTGTACTAGAAGAAAATTAAACTCTTCGTGTCCATCACATTTCGGGGCACAGCTACCCCTGTTCCGCCATATCTCGGGATTCTTTATGTCCAACTCATTCGTCTTAGTTTTAATCTAAACCGCCTCGTCGTGGCCCTTCTCTTACCTCCCCGTGCCACCTTACCTGCGACGGCTCAAGCTTCAGCTTCTTGCCGCAGGTTGTTGCTTCTGAACGATGCTGTCCTCCAACTGCGAAACCGTGTGCGCGATGTCGAAGCCCTTCGCGTGAATTTCAGGCACTACATCCGCCAAGCAGCCGAAGCTAAACACCCTCTCAGAGTATGAGTGGTTAGAGGCTCGTCCCGAGGACGTCCTCATCACTCCGATCCGTGCTTTATAACCTTCCTGCACCGCTGCGAGCGCGAAAGCTGCAAGCAGCCTCCGCGAGTCATCCTTCCCACTTGACTTTAGGTTCAGCTCGATGCAGTTGATCATCTGTTTTTTATACGCTCTTGAACTATATGTCTGATCTAATATCGAGAACTGGTCGTCTACCATCACCGACAGCAGCTTCGCCACCTCGAGCATGTTCGCGGTCAATGTTTTGTCGTCGACTCCGGACAGCTGCGCTGTCACGATTCAGTTCCCGCAGCCCAACTGGTGCAGGTGAACACATCGCTCGTATAACTCGTCTAGAGAGCAGATGGTTCTGGCTACGCCTAAAGATGCCTGCAGCCGCGCCAAGTGACAGTCCGCTAACTCGGACCTGTCGAAGATTAGTACGCGGTTGTGGCCTCAAGTTGGAGCTTGTTGTTCATGTTCATAATAATTTTCCTCCACCTGCGTGTTGAGCTCGCTCATCCTGTTCGGTCTTGCTGCGTCGATAATTCGGACGGTGCCCTCGAACAGGTGCTGCTCGCGCTGCGCGTTCATCTGCAAGATCTACCCCTTTAACTTCTCGAAGTTTAACTGCAGAGTCGGCGCCGCCTTACACGCCCTAATCAGCCTAGCCTCGGGCCCACGTGCTTCATCTCGCTTAATCTGCCGATTGAAGGACGGGCTCATCCCGATGCTCTTGATGCCGCCTAAAGTATTCTCCAAAACTTCCTCGGCGACCTCGTCTACCGTTTCTAATTGTTCATCTTCCACTTCCTTTTCATCTTTTGCTCCCGCGTCTTCTAACAAGTCGAGCGGCGCCACCACCTCGTTGTCGCCGATCGCCGGCATGTCGGGTTCCACTTGCGTCTCGTCCTGCATTTCGAGTGGATTAAGCTCGTAGGTCTCAGGGACGCCATCTTCGGGGCCGTCGCTCCACTGGACGATAGCCCTCTCCTCGAGGAAACCCATCGCGTTGTCGACGTAGAACTCGTTCACGCTGTCGAAGCCGCTGCCCTGCAAGTTTTCATAGCGAACACGTGCTTGTGCAGCTCGGAAGAATATATTAATCTGATCCATCATTGCGTTCACGCGTTTGACCTTGTCAAAAAACAAGACGGGTCTACGCCTGAACTGACTCAACTCGCCGACGTGAACGAGGCGATTGAGTATAAGTGGTTGGGTGTAGTGATCCGCCAGGCTTCCAAAGTCCGTCTTGATGTAGCACGTTCTGTCGAGCATATGGCTGATGTAATACAGCCTGCTGTCGCACTTCCCCTCCAGCGTTCTCTTATTCCTCTGCTCTGCATCTGGAAGCAGCACCATCACGATGCTGTGTTTCTTCAAAGAGTTGGCCGGACCCGTGCCGTACTTCATCGCCATGCGCCGCGCGCTCTGCAGCTTCGTGTTGTAGTGGTGCGCCGTACGCAGCATCTCGCGCGCACGAATGGTTCTAATCCGCTCATCAAACGAGAGCAAACCGTCTCCTCCTTCTGCATCTGCAGAATTACTTAACAACGGCGCCATCTCCTGGTGCCTTGGGCGCTCTAGCGCTAACCAATAGTACGATGATCTTCCGTCAATTCTAGGTAGCTCTCGAAGGTGCCGTTCAAGTTCAGGAACACGCTGCAGCCACTCCGATGGGTGCGACAAGTTGCGTTCGAGCCAAGCCCTGAGCGGCTTATGCACCGACTCGATCGCGTTCTGTCAACGCGGATTTGCAGCGGACCCGATGGTGTACTGAACAGCCAACTTACCATCCGCAGTTCGCCCGTACTCCTCTTCTAGCCACATAGGGATTGGTCCCACTTCCGGGTCCCCGAACCCGCCGTCCGAGTGAAGGTGCGCTGGTTCGCCGAAAGTGCTAAAGATGAGCTTCAGCGCCGTGATTACGGAATCTCAAAACTGATCTCACAGCGGCACGCACCACACGTACCCGCTATACAAATCAATGCATGTAAGCAGGATGTTGAACACCTTGCCGTCCCTGTGCACGTCGTGGAACTTCGAGATGCAGTCGAACACGTAATATCATTTAAAATGAAGTTCCCTGAAAGTTACGTACGCCTGGCCCGACTCGTGCCCCGTGCCCTTAGATCTCAGACACGTCAGACAACTCAAAATGAATGTCGACACATCCGCGCTCATGTTCTGCCAGAACAACGCCATGCCCAGTAACTTCTGGTAAGTTCACGCCGCACCGGCGTGATCGACACGTTCGTGCGCAAGCCTAATCAAGTACTGCCGCAGCTCCACCTTGTCCGTGTGGCCTTTAATCTAAACCTTGCCCCTTGGAATCAGCGTGAGCCAGCGGCCGAAGTGTCGTGCGACGAGTACACCTCTTTCGTCCTGACGTGCTGAATGTTGCCGAATGTAAGCTGCAGCCGCTTTCACGGATGCTACCGGAAGCGAATGACGTTTAGCAACTTTCGTGATAACGCGACCTTCTGTCGCTGGTGTGAAGATCAAGCTGGCCTCCTTAGAGTAGTGTATCATGTGGAATACCGGCGCCAGCAGCGGGTCCTTTACCTGAAGCCGCTTAATCTCCGCTAGTTCCACGTTGATCGCCGCGACTTTGAGTGAGAAGTCGATGGGCCGTGCCTGGTAGAGCATGAAACCGCCAGCTGACCTCTTGTTCGTGTGTTTGGAGATGTCTACCAAATCGCCGAACGCTCCAAATCGCCACGGCTCCCCCTGCGTCGCCAGCACTTCACCTTCTTTCGTTCGTCTAACTAGGATGAGCCATGGGTGCGTCATCCAACTTTCAATCTTTAGGAACTGGAGCTGCGGCCCGAACACGACGCCACCCGACGTGCTCGGCTCTAATGTTTTAATCAGTCACATCTCCATTTCCGTGAGCGGCCGTGAGCCAGCAGCGTCAACTCGACTAAACTCATCGAGGAGCTGCGCCGCCTTCTTAAGCCGTACCTTGTACAAGCCGGAGTTTTTCTGGAAGTCCGAGATCACCTCGATCAGGTCCACCTCCTTCGCCAGGACGTGCTGCTCCATCATCTGTTCGCTCGGCTGCACCTCCTCGTTCACCTGCGTGTCCGGCGGATTCGCAGTTTCAGCAGCCGGTGTAACTGGTGGTGGTGGAGGTCGGTCTCCGGCCTTCTCCTCCTCGGCCTCGGGTGCATCTGCTTCGTCTTCCTGATCGTCATCGGCTTCCACCTCCACTAGCTCCTGCTTCTTTTCAGCATCTTTCTTCTCTTTTTGCGCCTTAGGGCAAGTTTTGCCAAGCTGATGAAATCGTTGGCACTTGCCGCACCACCATCCCTTTCTGTGCTTGGTTCCTTCTGGTGGTTCTCACCTCTTTTCTTCTTCCTCTAATTCTGAATCCGAACCGGCCGCTTCCGCTGCTTCGCGAGCTGCACTGCGTCAAGCGCCAGCTGGTTCCTTCTCTCACTTTTTCAATACATCATTCAGCGTCGTTGCGTTCGCGTCGTTGAGTTTGCAACCGCACTCCGCGCGAACGATCCCAACCGGAGTCGTCTCCAAAATCTTTACGTTTGAACATATCGCGCTTGGCCGCTCTGTCGTATACTTCGCGCGACAGAACTCCGGTATCTTCAAGTTCACTCTTCAGTCTTCCGACTTGCTTGTGCGGAACTGCTCCAGGATCGCGTGCAGCGAGTTGAAACGTTTGGGATGCGACTCCGCCGTAACAGTCGACCCTAACTGCTCCTTGACAAAATCTGTGGCGACCACTTTGCTCGAGGCCAGCGTTCGATTTTTCACCGTTCCACCAGTGCGGTTTGTGTAGTACACGAACTTCTGCTCCGAATCCGAAACCGAAAACTTTAGGTTGGCGCCTACATACTGCCCAGGGCTGTTCTTATATTTGCCGAGAACAATTTGCGCATTCTCAACAAGCTGCTACTTCTTATTATCGTTGATCGCGTTCAGCTGCAGCGCCTGCGTTATGCTGGAAAGCGTGAAGTTGCCGAAGCTGGTGCTGTCGCTCGGCTTCGCGCCAACAGTGTCCAGAGTCTGCAGCGGCTGCTTCGCCTGCGATTTATCAACTTGGTCTGTCTTTTCCGTGCTCTTCTCATCGTCTACTGCATCTGGATCTTCGCGAAACATGAAGCGTAAAGCCGCGTGCACCTTGCTGTATCTGCGCGCCGCTGCGCCTGGATCACGCTCCGCCGCGAGCGTGTTCATGCGCGACAAAAAATCGGCATAAATATTTGCGCGTCCAGAAATGTGCAATCTAAAAATCCGCCCGCGCTCGAGCTGCGGGAGTACGCTAGATATCCAGCGATTAAGTTTGTCTGCTACGCGCGATGAGCGAAGGAGGCTGATCAGCGTCTCCTCCGCCAAGTTCGCGTGATCAGTAAGTATAAAAACCTCGGCGAGCTCGTACGACTGGTAAGTCGTGGAGAGGAACTCGACGAGACATCGGAGTTCCATCTCAGCGGTACTCCACTTACTCTCATCAGATGAAAACGAACGGTGCCGAACTGCCAAAGGCCTGAGGACGCCGCTGCGGTCGATCTGTCAAACCACATGGGCGCAGCCATACCGGCTCGCATCCATATAAACCATGAAGGGTCTTCCGCTGCTCCTCCAATTTATTCCTCACTCCCAATCCGGTGGCGCCAGCCTGGCGTCTTCTCGGATCGCTCTTTTAATCTCATTAAAAGCGGCCATCGCTGCCTCGTCCTGCTTGAAGTGCTGCATCCCTCTCTTGCCGGTAGCATACTGCTTTAGCGGTGCCGATAGTGTTGCCGTATCCGGGATGTAGTCTCGCAAAAAGTTTCAAAAGGCGAGCATGGAAACGAGCGAATGGCGGTCTTCTGGAACTTCCCAGTCGGCTAGCTTCGTGAGTTTTTGACGCTCACAAAACTTCCCCCGTATATCAAACCTGAAGCCCAATCATTTTATAAATCTTCACAGGAATGCCGTTTTGCGCAGCGAAAGCCTAAAGCCTGTTCGCACGCAGATGCGACACATTTCCTCCGCGTGTCATAGCCCGGACCAAAACGAGCTTCATGACGAAATTAAATCGTCAATGAAGACGCTCGCGAAGCGGTACGCGTCGGACGCCCACGACCATTTCAACGCCTCCTCCTGTGAGACGAGGTCGATGGCACCAAGCTGGCCCGTGCCACTGCCCTTCTTGTTTAAAAATCGTTTAATCGCCTCGGCCGCTGCGGCCGCTTCGGCGTTCACCACGTTCTTGCTAGAGTCGAGGCTTCTGCGACGCCAATTAAAATCTTCGTTAGCGTCATTCTGTTCTTGAGCTCAATCGACCCGTTGATGTGGACGTCAAGCCGAATTGCCCTCTACCGCCGTGTTTTCGCTTCACGGGTTCTCAACCGGCGCCTGTACCTCCTCGATCAATTTTGACGCGTCAGCTGGAACTGGATGCGCTGGCTTCTGCTTTTGCTGTTTCTTCTCAATCTTTTGCTTCTTGTAAAGCACCGGCGCGCCGAACGATGACGTGGTGGGCGCGTGCTTCTGCGGAATGTTGAAGCCCATCTTCCGTGCGAACGCGACGTGTTCCGGCGGTAAATAATCACCATCTAACATCTGCGGGTTGCCTGTGATGTTGCCGTGGAACGCGATCGAGATCCGCAGACCTGTTCACGCTCATTCTGAATAAAGCGACCCCTTCTTGACCTTGACCAACTGGTTTCTGGCATCAACAGTCTGGGCCTTGATCTTTATCTCCTAATCGTTCTGCGCCGCCTGCTCGATCAACTGGCTTGTCACTCCATGCTTCTGCACCAGCACCGACTTGACGTCATCTGGAACTGCACCTGTCAAGTTCAAGTTGGCCTGACCCCCTGAATCTCAAACCAAGATGCCTCCGCCTGCAAAATCACCAAGGTGAATCAGAGTGATGTCGTTCGGCGCGATAGATGGTGTTGATGCCGTACTGCCCTTGGTAATCGTAACGCTGCCGTACGTTATTTGTTCCATATCTCACTTTCAAAAGAACGACTCGATGAAGTGCACCATGTTGGCAAGCTTAACAGCTGCGACTTCCGCTGAGTCCGCTGCGTCGCCTGAACGTTGAGGCGCTGTGGCGCTCAGAGTTATGGACTCGCCGTTCTTCCTCGATGCGGACAGTTTGACCGCGCCAACTACCTTCTCTAAAATCTTCATCCTAGTGGACTTAGTCTCACGCGCAAGAAGCTTGCGTGCAAAATGTGTGTCGTCAATCGACGCAAGCACAGATGCCGCCAGGAGCCCGACCGCGTCGGAGCTGCTCCTCAAAATTTCCACCACCTCGCTCTTCATCTTAGACTTCTTCGCGCGTCTGATCTTCTGAACTGGCTGCAGCTCCACCGCTTCAAGTGACCCCAGAGTGGCGTCACCCGCCTCTGTGCCACTCGGGGAATTTCTCTCCCCAGAATTTCCATCATACAATTTTTCGTCCACCTTATCTTCTGAATTGTCCAGCGGCTCGTGCTCGGTTTTCCGCACGTGCTGGAAGTTGTAGTTGGCGTTCAAATAATGTTTACTGGCCGTAGGACGGTAAACGTACTTCGTCACTGTCGCCGCTTCATCTAACTTCACCCCTGGCGTAGCGTCGCTGAGCGAAAGTTGATTCGGCATCGGCGAGAGCCAAGCATCGCCTGTTTCATCCACTTCTTCAGATGGCACTCTCCCGCTTCCTGAAAAGTTCAAGAAGTACACCGACCTCCCTCGGTAATACCAACAATCGACCCGAGTCCCGCGCGCCGCGCGCACGAAGTCGACTAAATGCTGCTCTAGGGTAGAGTCGACGGGTGTGTGGAATCGGTCCTGCTGCGAATGTTCAAGCTTCTGCGCTTTCTCCGCGCTCTCAATCTTGCGCATCAGGTCGCCCCACTTTTCGGTGCCAATAGGTGGCTGCACCGCCGCTGCAGCCGCGCCTGCGCCAGCGTGCGCGACGCTATCCACATCTTTTTTATCATTATCTCCACCTCACTTTTCTCCCCCTCAATTTTTCCCTTCTTCAATCTTCTTTCATCTCTCGTCGTCCTCGCGCAGCGCCGCGTTCAGCTCGTCGTACGCGTAGACGTGGTCCTCCGAGAAGCCTGCGCGCACTTCCCTGACCTCCGCCCGCCCGAACGCATCTTCCGTCTCCGCTTGGAAGATGGCCGGGGACGGGCTCGGGCCCAGCGGCAAAACGCGCGGGATGTACGTGGAGCCGCCGCCAGAAATGCCCAACAGCAGTGACGAGCTGTTATCAATGGCAATCTGATGAAAGCCTAGCTAAAGGTCCCCGCCGGAGAACCATTTGTGGCCTTGATTAAGTCGTCCGAATATTCACTCGGACGACGGCATAGCCGTAGCAGGTACTTCCAACGACCTATTGATAAGTCGAAAATCGACTACAGCGCGCCCTGTCCGATGTCCGGATCGCGCTGCGATAAAGGCCGGAGAGACATGTCTAAGGTGCCCATCCGCGGGCTCCCAAATTTTTAATTTTCCATCTCATACCATCTCCCCCAGGTTCCACTCCAACCGCACCCGGTCAAGTCAGCTGAGGCCGTAGCTCGGCAGCGTCTTCAGCACCGCGCCTGGTTTTAATTTCAGCGAGGCCACCACGCCTTCGAGTCTGGGTGATTTAACGCCGTCATAGTGGAAGGCTTTAAAACCGCCTCCCCGAATCATCTTTGCGAATTAAATTTTATGATTCTTATCGCTAATGCCGCTGACCGCGTTCAGCTCGCGCAGCACGCGCTCTGGATCCGGTTCTGCATCTTCCCCCTTCTCCTGCAGTTCTTGGTAGGCCTGCCGCTTTTTCTCGATTTCAGCGAGGAGTAGTTCGAGTTCCGATCCACTTTTATCCCGCTGCTTCTTCTCACCTTTTTTATAGTCATGCCTTTGTTTCCGCTTTAAAGGTGCCTTAGGATCTACAGGTTTTCAATCTGTAGCAGACGGATCTTTGACGCGTCAACCGAGTGACAAATCTGTGCCAGTGCTCGAAGTCTGCTCGATGTTAGCAGCCTGTCCTAGCTTCAAAATGCCAACTTTTGGATCGCGAATGTCGTTACGCGATGCAGCTCCGAGAGCTAAACCCGTGTCAACATGCTTGCAGTTGACCGCCGTCGATCCGAGCACATATACGTCGGCGAAATCAGTCACCTGCACCTTCTCGCGGTTGTTCTAGAAGTCGAAGTCGCCGTACTCCTTGTCCCAGTTGTCGTTGATCTTCTCCAGCTGCGCGCGCGCACGTGCTCTGCTGTCTTCTGTTGCGGGAAAGTTTTTGTGCAGCACCTGCGACAAGTTCTTGCCCTCTGAAACAACCGGAAACTCTCACTTTACGTCGAGCGGGATCTTTCAAACCGGCTCTCAATCGGCGTCGACCCTTAACTGTTGAATCGTTTTAGAGTAAGGAGAATCGCCTCTAGCCGTCCTCTCACCGCGGGTTGAACTGCGACCTCTTTCATCGGTCGGTGGATCATCTCAGCGCACATCCTCGGGCTAAATTGCTGCTACAAGATCAACGACCTAATTCCGAATCCTGCTGTTTGAGTGCGAAACCTGCGTCAGGAAGTCGTTGTCCGTTTTCGCATCGCCTAGAATGACGCCCAGCTGGCGTCTGTCCTCGGCCTTAAGCGGGATGTACTGCTGCGCCAAGT
>Ga0099797_100495_pt1 | contig 25369 bp, 15 predicted proteins | sample Uncmet_Sort48C_1_FD_89871 | JGI IMG/M metagenome (GOLD analysis project Ga0099797, IMG submission 89871) | Marine eukaryotic communities from CALCOFI LINE 67, Pacific Ocean - C012_Sort48C_1 | ecosystem: Environmental > Aquatic > Marine > Oceanic | place: Pacific Ocean: Monterey Bay | collected...
ACATGGTTTCCGAAATCGATGTTGGCAAAGGACGTTCTTCAATTTGCTGCGGCACAGCGGAAACCAAAGACGCAGGCAAGAGGCTCTGGAAAAGATATGAGTGCAGCTACTGGCGATACTGGAGATGCTCAACCTGCTACTGAAAATGCAGCCAGGCAGAGCACGAACTCTACTACTGAAAGTCCGCCGGTAGCGACGTCTTCACAGAAAGCCAAACAAAGATGGATCTACAAAACACAAGATTTGAACCGCGGGCAAGGAATTGAAGTTTTTGAAAACTTTTCAGAGATGGTAAAAGGGTTGAAGAAGAAGGGTGCTAGTAGCAACAATACTAATGGACCCGTTAGAAAACCCGCATCATCATCCTCTATGAATGTCAAAGGTGTTTGTCAGCATTATCTCGAGCGTCCATTACTCTTTGAAAAACGAAAATTCGACGTGCGAGTCTTCTTCCTAGTTGGATGTGTCGACCCGTTTGTGAGTTTCTATGCGTTGCCCAGCAAGGGATTTGCATATTGTAAGAGAAGTTGCATGGTGTATGATAAATGTGGTGAGAGTAGTGAGACTGGTGGTGTCGGAAGTATTGATGCAAACAAGAAAAATGTCGAAGCAGACAAAAATATCGCATCACACATCACAAATCAGCGTGCACAAAGAGAGTGTCTAGGCGCGGAGAATTTCGAAAAAGTCAAAGACGATTTGATATGGAATTTTCGAGATTTGATGAAAAAACTGCAAGAAGAAAAATCTAAATCTGCAGCAAACGCGGTTCCGAGCACCATCAACTCCCTCGATGACCTATTCGAGCACGTGGATAAGCAGATCCTTGCAGTATTGCAAGTGCTTTCAGAAGTGATCAAAAGACAAGTTTGTACTGTAGCTACCAACAAAAAATCGACCCCCTATGGTAGTTTTCAATTGTTTGGTTGTGATTTCATTCTCGACGAAGATTTTCGAGTTGTTTTGTTGGAGTGCAATAGAAATCCGGCGTTACATTATGGTGGAAAGAATCCAAAGGCGTTGGAAGCAGTTATTCCGAAAGTTGTAGAAGAGGCGATCCATCTTGTTGAGAAATTGCATAGTGGCACGAGCGAGGATGTTGGAAGAGTATGTCGGGAGAAGAATGACGTTTTTGAGATTGTCTATAATTGCGCGGATGAGATTCAGAAGAGTTTGAAGAGTGAAGAGGAAAGATCCGATGCAGTAGCGGCAAAAAAGCTTGATCCAGCAGCATCTATAGAGTCTCCGACACCGGCATCGTCATCGGAAACGACGCAAATTTCAAAAAAGAAAGGTGTGGTGTTGGAATTCGATTTTTCCGCTGGCGCTAGTGACTCGAAAAAGTCAAACACGGCGTCGTTGCAGGATCGTTTCAAGAAATATCGGGATATGAAAGTGAAAGAGGCGAAGCTGAATTGCAAATCGGGCAATGGTGTCGAAAAATCCTCAACCGAAGCAGCTGCACCAACTGCTCTACCAGCTGCTGTTGTGCCTTCACCCGATGTTCTAGCAAGTCGAAGGGAACTCTTCAACACAACACTACTAAAGTACCTCGGACAGCTATACGACGACTGTGACTGCTGCGGATTGCTACGGAATGTGACGAGGGACTTGTCGGTGGATTTGGACTGGCATCTGGGAGATTGGAACCAAAGTTACCAATTTGCGATGTGTTCGGGTAAGGATTTGATTGGAGTTTTGGACTATAGTGGCAGTGAATCTTCAATCGAGCAGCTGGTGGATTCGAAACAAAATCGAAAAGAAGAAATCATATCCAAACTAAAACGAGGGGATTTGATCTTCTATGAAGGGAGTTACAAAGAAGCAGATTTAATTACTGGGAAAAAGAAACCACAACATTTTGACATCGTCCACATCGAAGTGTATTGGGGTCCATCGGAACAAACTTTTGGAAGTCGAAACCGCGAGACGAATTGTGCGATTTTGGAGTCGTTTGATTTTCCGAGCAAACTGTGGGATCTGAAGAAAGTTTGGTTTTTCAGTTTGGATGGATGGTTAGCAGGGGTGAAACCGGAGTTTGATGGAAGTTTGGTATCAAAAGAAGATTGTTTGAAGTTTTTTCCAGCGTTAAAACCGGGGAGGAAGAGTGTTTTTTATGAAGAGTGAGTAGGTCGGTCGCGGGATGTACAAAGATTTGATTATGTCGATTGTTTGGTCAATGACAGTGTCTGATTCGTTCGAATCTACAGAAGAAGCTATTGATTTTTTTGAAGCAATCTCTGAAATTATCATTATATCGTACGCCACCCGCGGGAGCAGATCGACAGAGATTCTCAGCATCGGTTCGACTGTTCATTGATATCTACGTCTTCTTTCAATTTTCGTACATTTCGTTGTTTTCGTCGTCTGTGTGGCTTATTCGATTCGTGAACCGTTGTCTGCATTCGTCAATCCTCCTGGATCATAGCAGGGTTTAGATCACAAATCATGATCAGATCCCATAATAATTTGTTGATTTTTAGTGCGATAGATTTCGTAAATATTCTCCTCTTGTTGTTGATCGAGTAAACATCCTATCATAGACCTTGCAATACTATGTATCATAATCAATATCCTATCACAAGCTACTTCACAATGCAGAACAAATCTCGGTCGTCATTCTCAAGTCTCCTCTGTCGAGCATTGTTGATCTCATTATTATTCAACGCAATTCTTCCAGTGGATACAATCCGTGTGAGGAGAAAGTTCAAGTGCGGCAGCGATGGTTATTATGATATAACAACACCTGCAGTTGCAACAATCCAGGAGTGCGACCAGTTAACTTTTCCATTAAAAGTCCTTTCCGCTGACTATGATAGCTGTTGGGACATAGTTTTTGAAGATGTCGATCAAAGTCCAAGCAATAGTGGTGATGACGATAATGATGACGCAGCTAGTAATACAAGTAGACATTCTTCAAGTTCTGAACCACCACGAAGCAAAGAAACTATTGATGCTACGAAGTATAGGTTGGCTGAGTTGTTGATGAAGGAAATATTAGTGAGGAAGGATGGCAATAATGGTGGGGTGAGTAGTGGAGTAGGATTTGGATTTGATGTGATGCGAGGACTTCCTGAAACCGCCGAAGATGAAATCACCCTCTTTTCCGGATCTCTCAGGCAAAGCTTGTTTCAAGACAGAAAGATGTGCAAATGCAACAAAACTGGGAGGTGCTTGAAAAATTATGAGAAGTTTGCAAAAAATCCTGCGAAATTTTTACCGGATTTGGCCGCTAACAAGTTTACGTGGACTTTCGATAAACTTTTATTGGCTGATGTTGTGAGTGCAGAAGATCTTGATAATGAAAAGCTAGAGCAGAGTGACGATGTTCATAGTCTGCCAGCATCGTCCGATACGGCGGCAGCTTCCGCTGCTGCGTTGCCAACTTCACATACCGACGCTACACCAATTCGAGATGCCAAACTGGTTGATGTTATTCCTCAGGCGTGGAAAGAGGGTAGGAGATACAAGCAAAGCTTCGAAGATGGTTTTCAGGGGACACTAAAAGTGAAAGTTCGGTTATTGAATATGCAAATGAAATATGTAGCGGAAAAACGTGTGAAGGTTCTCGAAGAATTGATGGAGTTGAGACGGAGGAAGAAACGACTACAGAGATGTCACGGTGAAAAGAAACGACGATGGAGTTCTGCGACAGGTATTAATCCTATGAGCAGAGGAAAGCGACGAAGAACGGGTTTTAGTAGTCCTATTTTACAAAATGACTGGTGTATTAACGCAGCTGATGATAATGAGACTGCCACTGGTGATTATATCGGGCTTTCGTCAGAAGTTGGCAATTACAGCGGTATTGATCCTGAACGTTCTTCGTTGAAGATTCCAGATACCGAATTCTATTTCATGGATGATGGTTGTGGACAAGAAGAACTCTTGATAGCGTTGGATAAAATGAAAAAGAAAGGGGAAAAAAATAAGGTGAAAGATGTTTTGAAGGAAGTGGATAGGGATTACGATAGTGGTTTGACATTGGTTTTGCATGAAGGAATCAATCTCACATTGATTAGGTTTGATAGTTATTACTTACAAAAAACGTTTCGTGATGCGGAGAGACAAGCAGCTGTTGGAAGTGGGTTGAGTGCAGATGCATATTTTGAAGGCATAGAAAATTATCCGGATGTACAATTTCCGTATCGAAGGCCGCGGAGAGGAGATGAAAGTAGTGATGATGACGGTGGTGTCCCTGTGGGTGTTGGGAGATGCACTGGAGGGTAGTGCTGGAAAGACATAGTACCGTACGGAAATGGATTGCCAAGTTCGCAGATGCATTTCGTCCTATTTTATCCGAAAACCGATGGATATCCTGAACGAATTTAATATGCGTTTATATTTTACGACAATTTTGAATGACCAGCATTTCATGTACGTATTTGAAATTTATGCTGCGAGAAAACTTTTGATATAATGGCTGAAAGATGCTATTGTTTGCAAGAAACTACTTGCGTTTTTGGATTTTTGAAAACGAGCATATTGACATGCATATGCATATACATCGTTGTTTCTGTGGCGTTGGTGAATGGCAGGTTGAACTATGCACGAAGAAAGTTAAGGATTGTTGTGTTGAAAGTATTTTTGTTCATATCGGCATGCGTATCGGCAAAAAAAAAATGTTTTGGAGTCATTGGTGCAGCAATTTTAGACAGATGTTCGTAGCAGTAACCTGTCTTGATATGGATTAGTATTTATGGGAAAAATATGACGATAGCGCATCAACAATCATGACAATCCTCACAATCGCGGGCCCAGTAGACTCAACAGAGCGCTTCTCCAACAGTGCATCATGCGACGAGTGGCTGCTTGCAGATTTGACCCAGCTGTATCAGGAGGCAGACAATGAAGCTGGCGTTCCCTCGAAAACTTCCCCGATAACACTCGAATCTCTGCAAGTTATCCGTCAACACCCGTACTCCAATTTGCAAAATATAACGATTGGCAAGGATGTGAGTGAACAGGCTATATTGTCGATGAGTTCTGGGGATGAGTTCGGAAGTAACAGTTCGTTGATCATAATTACAACGCCGCCAAAATTTAGGCTTGGGAATTTCTGGGACGTCATCAGATCTTGGGCGAAGATTGCGAAACTTGGTGAGAAGTTGGTTTTGGCATGCTGTATTGATGTTGGTGGTGTTGATTCCACTACAGTTGCGCCGAAACCGATTTACACAGCAGATGAATTAATAGCGCAAGTTGAATTTGGTTTCATTGAGTCGGTCGTCGGGTATAAATTCGAAAATGCCAGCAGTACTAAGGAGTTCGTAAATTTGAAGAGCGAAGAGGACATCAATAGTCGAATCTATCCTGGGAGCCTGCATATCGAGTTTCCTTCCGAATCCAAGGTGCAAGAAGATGCAGCAAGCGCAAATATCCTGGAAACCAAATGCTCCAAAAGTTTCTTCTGCAACTTGAGAGAGGCACTTGATTGTGTGAAAAAGACCAAAATACCTTTAGTTGTGAATTTGGATGGCTTTAGGATGATTGCGACAGATGCAGCCAAGGTCGCATTGGAAGTGTTGGACACAGTCGTTGACGTTCTCCAGCTAGCATCGATGGAGCTCAAAGCCACTGACTATGCAAAAAGTGATGCCGGCAGGGAGAAACTTCCAACAAGACCAGACAGCGTTGATGCTGATAGCGGTGGTGGGAAGTCGGTGTACAGGATTGGTTTGATGAATTGTGCAGCGTTGGCGACGTCTGTGACGTCTGGGGTGTCTGTGACGTCTGGGGCCCACGGTGAGGTAGGTGGTGAAACAGGCGCACTTCAGAAGGCATTTAGGGAACAGCTGGAGAGTATTATCGAGCAGAAAGAAGTTCAGTTCTTCTTTCCATATTCTGTTCCGCGTGCTTCTACCAACACGTCATCGCGTTGCGTAAGTTCATACAACACGAAAAGTTTCCGTGATCAGTGGGAATTGGAAAAACGGTTCTATGATACGATTGTTGATGTCGCTCCGCCGGCTCCGTCAAGTTTTCCTAGTAACTCTCCACAACCGACAACGTTCGTCACGAGTGGAATCCGATTTGCGATGGATTTGAAACAATTTGGAGGACATGGAATAGAATGTTGTGATTTGTCAAATGCGACAGGATCGGAAAAGCGAAAAAACATTACTAGCTGTTTCGACTTCCCATGGGAGAAGCCGAAAATCAAACCACCAGAGGCACAGATGATTGGGTGTTATATTTGCGATGCGAAGGTTGAGATTGAAAAGGCTTTCAATAAGTTTGAATTTTCGTACTGTTCGCCGAAATGTTTGGCGGCGCATCGAAAAACAGATTATAAAAGGAAATGATATGGGTGGAAATGCCCATGGAATTATGTATTGGAATTTATTTGGAAACTGCGATGGATTGCAAAAGGGTTCAAAATTCGTCGTCTGCGATGTGAATACAATGCGAAAGTCATATGGTGTTTGGTCTGGTTTTTCGTTTTGTGATGAGTCGTTCTCTAGAATTCGTTCGTTTTCTTCGTTCGGTCCAGTCTATCAATTTGTTTTCGCATTATAATATCGAGCTGGCATATGATTGTTGATTCTCTTTCATTTCGTGAATTGTTCAGCTCTTGCAATAATTGATTGACATTATCAAATTCTTCAAAAACGGATTTTTCCAATTCGCATGAATCGATGGGCTTACGGGTTCCGGAATGAATGTCGAGTAATTCTTTGTCGAATTCCAATTAAAACGAAGCAGGGGGGAAAGTCTAAAGTTGGGCATCGTCGTTTTATGTATCAGTACGTATAGCATGAAAGAATAAGGCGCGCAAGTTTATGACTCTTTACATAGCATTAGATTATTGCAAAAAAGTTTTAGTCTGTTGTAAGTAAGTGCATTTGTGTATTAGAACTACGGATGAGCAAAACCAAGATGGGGGTTTTCAATCGATTAAAAGATAAGTACAAAAACCGCATTCAAAATACACGGAGCTATCAAATCCGAGCAGATTTAGTAGAGGAACATGATGATGATATCGCAGCAACCAGAGATGATGATCTTGACAATGTCGAAAAACTTCCATATGATAGTAGCTCATCAGACGAAAGCTCCGAGGATAGCGCAGCAGAAAACGATGGTAACACACCTAAAAAGACAATCAGTCTTCTGGCAGGTGCAAAAACAGACAGCGCAACAAGTTTTCTGCAAACGCCGACGCTCAGTAATTCTCTGAGTCTATCCAGTATTCCGGGCGGTCTGTTGGGTGTTGATCCTTTGCAAAGTGTTACATTGGGGTCGCAGCTCAATGACGGTACTCAGATTCCTAGACACGACAGCACGCGCGACAAAAAGACATTGCATGAGAACAAGGAACTAATAGAAACTTTGTCAATTGATTTCATCGGTAAAAATTTGAAGAGGATGATCGTGGAAAAGTTGATCAATCCGAGTTCTCGAAATCAGAGTCAAGGCCTCAATGGAACTCAAAATTCATCATCCAGCGCTCGTAATCCAATGCGAAGCACAATTGCCATCATGCGTTATCTACGGAAATACGAAAAGTTAGTAAAAAACAAACCTTTCCAGCGATTTTTGCAGTCGGACATGCTATTATTGCTAGTAAATGCGATTCTGATTGAAATCCAAACAGAATGTGTGAAGAAAGTCGAGGCAGCGAAAAAGGCCGATAAATCGAAGAAATTCGGACTACACACAGGCATTCGATTAGAAATGACAGGAGAACGAGAGGAATGTGGCGTCGATATCGAAAAAGAGAAAAAGGAAAAAAACAAAAAAGACGACGACGAAATCTCACAATGTACTGATGCTCCGGAATATGAACGCAAACCACTGTCAATACATTCGTTGCAGGAGTTCAAAAGCGTTTTCCTGATTCTTAGTGTTGATAGGGATGTTTTGGAACTTGCATTTAGCAAGAAAGACGGGGAAAGACATGTTTCAAAGAGACTTGGCGACGACATCTCGGAACAAAGCGTGAGGGATGCGAAAATACCATGGCCAGATTCGATTTTCGCAATGTGTAGGTCCAGTAGTTTGTTGAAGATTTTGGGTCTGGATCCTGCAAATCGAAAAAATTTCGAAGTCTTGGCAGAGAAACTGGAAGGATGCACGAGTCTAAAGACTGGTAGTCTAACAAGAGCTACGACTTCTGTCAGCAGTAGCGGTGATAATAGTATAAAGAGTTTTCAAGCGTCAGTTCAGAAATCGAAGGAGAGGGGCGCTGATGGCTTGTTGAAAAAGGAGGAAAATGATTTTGGTAGAAATACTTATCCAGAAGTAGCATGGTTAAAAGGAATAATGGGTGACAAAGTTGTGACGGACACAGTCCAAAAAACATGTTGATAGTTGCGTCGAAAAAGTAACCAATCTAGTGAAGAAAGAAGTGAAGGAAAAGGGTCCGAAAGCGGCAGCGAAGTTGAATGTTCCTACTCCAATACTAGGGCCACAACGTCCACCAGCAGCAAATTCCTCCACAAATTATGCACAAAATGATGACGACCAAGATCAATTTCTTTGCCCCAACGTTGTCGACGTTGCTCTAAATCAACTTTTTGCAGAGTTGAATGGTCAAGATTTCTGTGGTTGTGAAATGATCCGCAAAACAAGAGAACCGGAATATAGTGTGAAATTTACCAAGCAGAATCGATTGGCAAAGCGCAAAAAAAGATTGGGTCTCAGGACTCGATCTGAACCAAGTCCAAGGGCTCATACTCCATCCAACCGCTAGGCAAAGGGTCCTAACCGATATCCATGACAACGTTATTGATCTAATCGGGGCGCAGTCATATCGGAAATCACAAGCGACGAAATTGTTTGAAAATAAGGAACGCATGCATACAGAATACTGTGAGTATAGAACAAGAAATGACTGTAGACGGAAGAGAGGACATGAGGGATGTAAGAAAATTCATTTTAAGAAAGTGATCAATCCTTGGACCGATATTACCCTGGGAGATTGTTCCTATTTGAATACTTGTAGAAGAATGAATACCTGTAAATTTGTCCATTACACATTGGATTTAACAAGAAGCCAAGCAGAAGAAATTAAGGGTTTTTGTTTTGTTTTGGTTTGATTCAATTTCTAGACTGGGATTTTTCAACAACAAGTTTGATTCGTCATGTAAATCGTCAATGCGTCTGACAGTTGCAAAATCCATTCAAATTTTGACAAAAAAACAAAATTGTCAACACCCCCACAAACACAGGTATCCTCGGCGATGCAATTGGCGCAGAAACAACTGATGCCAGAAGAATCAACGAATTGCAAGTAGCGCGGAATGTTCGACTCCCACAGCAGTGGATCAACGCGGACGTCAGAGAATTTGATTTCCGTGTACTCCATAATACCGTGGATGTAGTGATGGCAGATCCACCGTGGGATATTCATATGGAATTGCCTTACGCAGTGTTAACGGATTCAGAAATGAAAAATTTACGATTTCAAGATATTCATGACAATGGTATTGGAGGGATTTTTTGGTTTGAATTTGGATTTTATATGTTGAAAATTTTGTCTTGCGAAACTCATGCGATCAATTTAACAAACCCGATGACCTCGTTTACTACGCAGATTCGACCTGAAATAACTTGCTTCAAATTTTTAACAAGTTATCTCCAAAACACAAAAACAGGTATGATTTTCTTATGGGTCACTGGTCGTGCTGCCGAATTAGCACGTGATTGTATGAAAACTTGGGGTTACCGTCGTGTTGAAGAAATCGTCTGGGTTAAAACCAATCAGCTCCAACGCATCATCAGAACCGGACGAACTGGTCACTGGCTGAATCACTCCAAAGAACACTGCATCGTTGGCGTGAAAGGCAATCCTCGCGGCATGAATCGCAACATTGATTGTGATGTCATCGTTTCTGAAGTCCGAGAAACTTCACGTAAACCCGACGAAATCTACAATCTAATTGAACGCATGTTCCCGAATAGTCTCAAAGTCGAAATCTTTGGACGTCCGCACAATTTAAGCAGAAATTGGGTCACCATTGGTAATCAGTTAAGAGGAGTTCATCTATGCACAGAGGAAATTTTAGAACGGTATAATGCAACATTGCCACCGAACGCAACACCAATTTTGCCATTTGATCCAAACAAACCAGAAATTGATCCGAATGAGATTATGAATCCAGAAATGGTTTGTGACCCAGTACCGGAAGACGAAGCTGTTTCAGCTAAGGCAGGAGGTGGAATGTTGGCTTTAGAAGGACCTGGAGGAGATCACGCGGCCGCGAAACCGACAGATAATGCGCCTATTGCGGTTGGAGCACCCACACCGGCTGGAGCTGTATGGCAACCACCGGCTAGCACAAGCTCCAGTGCTGCTGTCACAATGGCAGCACCATTGGTTATGCCTGCAGGAATTTTACCACCACCAGGAAAACAAGGTAGTCCGACGCTTGTTGCAGGAAATGTAACGAATCCTGCAGCTGGTGGACTAAAAAGTGTAGATCATAGCAAGAGTACGGGAAAAAGTCCAAGCGCCAAAAGAAGAAAAGTCCAAAGTCCAAGCAAATTGAATCCAACGAGTGAACATCATACAGAACGTACAAGCAAATCTCGAGCTTCTAGTAAGTCAGAAGATTCTGATGGTGGTGTAGGTTTCAAAATGCCGTCGGCAAGTGCTTTGTTAGGTGATACCAATAAAGATTCGAGCACAACAAATGCAGCAGGTAGTATCGCAGCAGCCAATGCAGCGTGGGGTGCTGTAGCTGGAGCTTCGACAACAACATCAACGACAAAAAGCGCTTGGGGTGCTTTACCCGCAGGATCCGCATCGGGTGCAGCAGCAACAACAACGACAGCAGCAAGTAGTGGTTGGGGTGGAACTGGAACTGTCGTTAGTTCCGGTTGGGGTGGTACTGGGACCTCAAGTGTTAGTTCTGGATGGAATACTGTTTCTACTACTCCAACAATTCCAGGTGCTGCAGCAGTACAGGCGGCTAGTGCTGCCGCCGCGGGTGGACAGGCGAGTACTGCCAATTCTTCTGGAATGCCACCACCTACGGCACCTACCACACAACATACCATCACACATAAAGGTCAACAATTACCAATTGGTCATCGTATGCCTGGTGTGCCAGGGGCAACACCGACGAATGCTAAAGGAACAGCAGGAAAATTGCCGGTATCGTGGGGTGCAGTGATTCCAGGAGGGACACCAACGAATGCTGATGGTGTTGCAACGGGAACGGCTGATCAGCAGAGACAAACTCCGACAGCGAATACATGGGCCGCGTTCAACAAACCTGGTGCTGCTGGTGCAGCAGTCGGGACTGGACCAGCGCCGACGCCTGGAACTTGGGGAGCAGTAACAGCTGCTGCAAATGCTGCAGCAGCAGGAGGAGGAGGAGGAAGTAGTACTGCTGCGCCTCAGCAATGGTATTGTGAGTTTTTTGATAGTTTTGGATGAGGTTTTGAAAAATTTTCTAGATTTGATCAGGAAAGTTTTGCATGTTAGTAAGTAAATATGTTGTGAAATCAAAATTCCTATATACAAAAATATTACACAGGGGTGCACCACCAGCGGCAGCTGCAACGCAACAACAGCAACAGTATCAAGCAGTATCGAATCCTGCTGCACAAACCGCGGCAGCATGGGGAAAGCCAGTGCAACATCAACAGCAGCCACCACAGCCAGGACAGTGGGGCGCCGCGGCCGCGCCTGCAGCGGCCGGAGGAGCTGCACATGCAGCTCCAGCAGCTTCATGGCAACCGGCAGCGGGCGCAGGACAATGGCAGCAGCAGCAACAAGGTGGTGGAGGTTGGGGCGCAGCAACAGCAGGTGGTGGTGCCGCCACGGGTGGTGGCGGCGGAAAACAAGGAGGACATAATCCAAATGCGATTCCATTAGGGCAACAACCCGGAGGCGCTGCTCAAAGTTGGGGAAAAGGCGCGGTTGAGAACAATGCGCCTGGTGGAGAACGAACAAGAAGTAACGACTGGTATGGGCGAGATCGAAATAAGGGTGGTCATCGTGGTGGACACAAGGGAGGTGACCGTGGTGGATATGGTAGAGGGGGATGGTAGTAATGTGATAGTTTGAAATTGGTCGACACGGAAAATGGTATGCTAACTCCCTGGCGTGATGTGATATTATTGACAAAATTATATCGGTTAGTTGTGCCCTATGTTTTGTTTCTCAACAACCCTCCGCTGTGTTTTTCTCCTTGGGTTTCTTGTAATGTATTCGGATATTGCAAATGTTTCTTGATTGCATAACGATCAACAAAAAATGCACGATTCGATTTGCGAAGACGCGAAATAATGCATTCAAATGCAGCATTTATGATTGCGGAAAGAGTATCCAATCCGGATTTTGGAGGTAATTGAGTAGTGACGAGGCATCACACATCGAATGTGATGTCAAATAACAAATTTGTTTTCATCCATTGTGTGTTCAGCATAATATTGGTTGAATTTTCGGTCTTCGGATGGATCTTTGAATACCTAGTTCATGTCAGTTCATACTAGTTGCAAGACCAATAGAACATCATGATTGGGTCTTTGTATTCCAAAATTATTGCACGAGGGTTGTGGGAGTTGTTGTGAGAATCTTCCTGTTAGTTTTCCAGTGTTTCTGTTTCAATAATTTGGAATTCCCCAACTGTCCTAAATACAAAAAAATCTTCATGACAACTGCAATTGCAGGCATCTTTTCTATGTTTCTGTTCTCCTAGTTGCGTTCGTTTCTTACGTAACTATATGATTTGTTCTGATCATGATGTGCAATAGGTTAATCTAAATTGTTCGTATATTTTCATGATGTTGTAGTAAGTCTACAAAAAAACATGTAGAAAAGTTCATTTTATCCCACATTGTATATATTTTTGGTTATGTTTGTTTTTGTGGATCAAATTTCCATGCATTGATTGAGATACAGATCGTCTGATCTGATCATTTCTGTCGTGAATTAGAAATTAGAATACAAATCAAAAGATGTCGGACAGTGATTCTTCCAAGAGCGACAGCGAAAGCGAGGCAGACTCTGATTTCGGAGTTGTTAGGATCGGAGGAAAAAGTTTACGAAGCAGAGCGAACAGTGGACAAAGCATTAATAGCAGCCGTTCCAACAGCCAGTTCTCGAGTAGAGCGTCAAGTAGAGCTCAGAGTCCCGTTCGAAATGCTGCTACAAAAAAGAAATTCCAACCCAAACAGAAGGCAAAAAAAGTATTGTCAAAAAGCAGTAGTAGTCACGGTGCCAGCAGGGAAGACACTGCCGGAATCGATGCGGAAGTCGTATTGGATGAGTTCGCTGGTAGTAGCGCAGGAAAAGCAGCTCCGGCTGTGAACGAAGAAATTCAGAAATCTCCGAAGTCGCCATTGATGGATTTGATGAGCAATTCCAGAACAACAAGTCCAAAACCGAATCTATTTCCCGGTATGCAAATACCGAATGCGCCTGGAAATGCCACTGCAACCGCTGCATCGTCGAAAATTGGTAGTCCGTTATTGCAACAAAAAACCACTGTTAAAAACTCGAGTCCATTGTTACTCACAACTGTGCCGAGCTTCGTTGACGATGGAAAACCTGTGGACGAGAACTTTTTAGACGATCTGTTGGCAGACGATATGGAGGACGATGTAGGACTGGTAAACAATCAGAATCTCAACAAGAAACGCAGTATAAGTGGAACTAGTTTGACTTCAGACGGTTTTTATAAAAGTAATACTTCGACGATGCAAAAGGGTGATTCAGAGTTTGACAAATTGTTCGATGTGGAAATGGGTGGTAGTTCATCACCGATGAAGAGCGCTATAACTCCGATGAAGTCTTCGTCGATAACGCCAATGAAACAGCGTACAGGTTATACCCCAATGAAGATTCCGAAAAAGACAATACAATCCCCAGTGTTTAGCAATACGACAAGTTTGTTTCGGAGTAATAGTGTCAAGCCCAGTCCTGGTGGGAAGAAATTTGCACCGTCAACAATGAAGGTTTCCAGTAAAGTTTCAAGTGGTATGAAAAGTGACCTATTGAAAAGTCCAAAAATAGCAGGAAGATCATCATCGCCGAAAAAGTCGCAAATTCTCAGTCCAAAGTTGAGCCCAAAACTCAGTCCAAAATTTAGTCCGAAACTTAGTCCGAAACTCAGTCCGAAACTTAGTCCGAAACTCAGCCCTATGAAGTCAAGTCCCAAAGCAAAAGCGAAGACTAAAACTTCTAAGAGCACCACTGCAGTCATGAAATCGCTCGATAAAAAACACGTGTCGTCAATGAAAACGGCTGTGATGAAAACTGTAACTCTGATGAAAACGAGTAGCAGCAGTTCGAAGTACAAGAGCACGACTAACGTTGCAGATTTGCTTGATCCAAGTCCGAGCAACTCTGGATTGCTGGGTAAAAGCACTAGCAGTAGGGGCAGTAGTAGTTCGTCATCATCTTCCAGCAGCAGCAGCAGCAGTTCCTCTTCTTCTTCTTCAAAGAAGAAAGTTTCTCCAATGAAAAAGTTAATATCTTCAAAAATGAAAGTTTCTCCAATGAAGTCCACTAGCGCGTCAAGTATGAAGGCTACTGCAATGAAGAAATCGACTACTACGGTGAAGAAGTCGTCAATGAAGTCATCCAAAAAGAAATCTACTGCGATGAAAATCGCCAGAGGCGACGGCAGCTACTGTGGAAGAAAACCAACCACGAAACGAACAAAAGTCACGACAAAATTCTCAACGGATGTCAAAGGTGTCACATTTGTTGACGTTTCTGATAGGTGTCAATATTGGCGAGTCAGATGCAACAAGAAAGACGGCGGATTGACGACAAAGGTATTTAGTATCTTGGACCATGGGTTTGATTTCAAGAAGGATGAAGGAGATAATGAGAAATATGAAAAGGCTGTGAAGAAGGCTATGAATGCTGCGATAAGTATAATTGTTAGTGGGTTTGATTTGTTAGCTTAAGTTGGTTATAATTTTCATGTACAAAACTGTTTCAGTGTTTCTTTGGATTTGAAGAATCCTTCTCTTTCGCCGACTGTTTCCGAGAAAATTAATTTGAAAACACTAAACCAAAAACCACAATCTCACAAAAAACAGAATGCCGAAAAGAGCTTGAAGGTGATTCTCAATACGCAGTTCGATCAAAAGCTGATGCCGAAACAAGCACACCGATCTATCCAGGTGTACAATTGATAGAGAATTATGCTCAATATGGAAAGCCGTTCTATCGAGCGAGATTTCGTTTAGTAAATCCAACGACGAAAAAAGTGTTTCATTTATCAGAAGTCTTCTATCTCCATAGTTACAAATCTAAAAAACTTGCAGAAAATGCTGCGATTGCATGTAGGAAAAAAATGGGAAAAGGAATATTTTAAGGAGGAAAAGAATGAGTGAAGCGTTGTGTAGTTGTGTATGTTGGAGATAGTGAAATCTGCAATGGAATTGAACTTTCATTAAATTGAGAGGCTTGTTGGGAATTATTTTTGCAACTGTACAATGCAAATGGTTAATAATACTGTACACAAAAAAGAAACACGGAATGTTGTTATTTGAGTGGCGTCGGATAGATATTATAAAGTGTTTAGGATAATAGAATTTGTTTCGTGCCAGGTTATCATAATCTGTTACTAGTTTGGCTCGACCGAAACTCGACGAACATCTATTATTATAAGTGTCTCATTGTTCATCAATTTGTTTTGGAATGTGTTCAGTTCTCATCAGAATTCATTGTGGTCCAGGAACGAATTTTTCCAACAATTCCAAAATTAACAACCAAACAAAATTATCATCGAATTTTTCATGACTTACGCCTTACGTCGGTCTTCTCTCATTCTATCAGTCTGTCATCAATTTCAATGTCAGCAGGTATTATAATCTCTGTTTCTTGGTTTCAAATTTTCGATCTCATCTAGGTAAATAGATACAAAGTTGTAGAATTGATATTCCCTAGATTATTGTAGTTTCTCATTCCCAACATTACTGTGTACATAGTTAGATTCAAGCGATCAAAAAAAAACTCCCAAAACCATGACGAAGCCCCAACAACGAAAACGTTTCTATATCTGTCTGTGTCTCCTTCTGTCCATCACAGACGTCCTATCTGGCTATTCTTCCGTGAATGCAAGCGTATGGAATCTAAAATGTCTACGGCGAAAACAAAATAGTAGTGTTCCTCTAACATCAGCAAATGGTTTTCGTGTTGTGTCGCCACCTGCAGCAACCACTAGTATGGATCACAATTCAGATGGTAGGTTTGTCCCAGGCGGAACCACTTATGAAAGCACTACTAGCGTCCAACCTATCCAACCGCAGGGCGTCCGTCAAAGACAGCCGTCGTTGTGTTCCGGCATTTTTTGTCAGGAAGGCTGTGGTGTTGGTATGCGTTTGCTGATAAGCGGCGGACAACACAGGCAGCGGTCATCAAGGCGTTCTGCGCACCACTCAGCAGAAGAAGCGACTGTATCAAAGCCAGCAACCCCGCCACAAGTAGTCCCTCCCCCATCAAATATCAGATTGTTCAAACGCCCAGAAGTGCTACTACACGCAATCGTCATGGCACTGTTTAGAGTCCCGTTGCGGATGACACACTACATCTTCGTTTGCGCGGTGGATAAGGTGGACGAACAACATCTTCGTTTCCACAATATGTGTATGAACCTTTCGGAAACAAGCGAAGTTTCGCTTTCATGTTTGAAAGAGTTTGTAGCAGCCGTGCAGCAAGACACAAGAACAGGATTGGGAGATCTCGGCCAGAAAACAATAGCGCTGCATAGCTGCATATGGAGGAGCGTGTTGATGAATGTGCGCATGATAATAGACAATTTCCGATCGTTAGTTGACCGTTGTAAAAAGATAGTTGATGAAATGAAGCAAAACGCACACTTACAGCACTCGAAAAACAAAAAGAGGATCATCGATGCGGCCGTAGCTTGCAACGACAAAGTTTGTAGAACAATGGTGAAAGCTCTGGTGCTGGTAGAAAGACAGTTGACAAAATTACGCGATGGCATTCCGGACGCGATCGGACATGTTGTTGGAGTCGTAGTTCTGGATATCGTCGTGCGTCATTTGTTGTTCCGAGAATCATTGTGGTTGCTGACCCCAGTGACGGTCGTCAGTATGGGATTGGTATTGGGCAACGCCACGTCCAAGCAGAATCATGAGACAACTATGTTCTGGTTGGTAATATTGTGCTATAAGATGGTCAGGTGGCATCAGTGGTGGTATGCCCCGGGTAAGGACTCCTTCTACTATCATGGCAATTGTCCTGGGCTTCCCATGGTCAGTGTTTTGTCAGAAGTTCGAGCGGCGTATGTTGCACATCAACCAGATGATTCTGAATCGAGTCCCAGTCATACTAATAGTAATAATAAATCTCCCACACATTCATCTGATTCTTCACCTATGCGGCAGACGCGAACAAGTGATCAACGACCAGAAAAAGCGCGTAGAGGAATCCACTCACCTGTCGATTCAAGAGTATTCTTCTATTGCATACTTAGTGAAGCAATTCCGCGTGTCCTAGTAACAAAACTGCTAACGATGACAACAGAACATAGAGAATTAGTTGTTGCATCCATATCGCCAGAAATTGCGGAAATCCTTTTGGCAATCCTAACAACAGAAAATACGAAAATGTTCTTTCGACTGCTGTGTGAATTGTTGCGTGCCAATGCAATTTCGCAAGAAACGGGAGAAACGCACGACACAGAGTTAAAGGAAAATCCGGTGGCATTTTGTCATTATATTGTTACGGAAGTGCCAAGCGGTCTTGTTGCCGGTGCACGGTGGATGGATGAAAAGCTGGGGATGAATGACAAGCTGGTTTTACTGTTTCGTCTTCTCAGGTGGTTGTTTATTAGCTCATCGGATACTACATCGAAAGCGGAAGACACCAAGAGTTTTCCAAGTGAAACGGAGAGAGAAGTCATGATAGTGCTATTGGTGCTGGCGATCGTGGGGCAGCATGACGAGTCACCCGCAAGAATTACACAGTCTCTAATTTCTTCCGCAACAGACGAACTTTGCTCATCTGTTTCGTCTGTGTATAATCTCCATGGAGTGATCGTTACAGGATTGTTGTATCGTCTGAGTGGACGGCTGGAACCATTGTCCAAGAAATTTTTCAGATTTATTTTAATGCCAGTTGTGCAAAATACATTAATACCAGTTATAAATTTTTCCGACTCCTTATGTACAAAAAGTATTGGTAGTGTTGAAGGATTCAGAGTCAGAGTTAGAAAAATGTCCTTGTACAAACGTTTGACCCAAGAATTAAAACGTATCCGGGATCGCATAGCAAACTGTGCAAGCCGAGGTCGCACTGTTGCAGACAGTCCTGCAAGACGACCGAGCCAAGTCCAACCATTATTCACTGACAAGTTACAAAAGAAATGCACAAATCCTACCGAGAAAAAGAATTCCGCCAAGCTGAATCACCAACAAAAAACGCCAACACGGCAGACGTCGGAAGCAAATAAACAGTCTGGAGATTCTCAGAGTCAACTACCTCCGCGGCCCACACAGCAGGAAGACGATGAATCAATTTACAAGGATTGCGAAGGATGATGATTTGCAAGCGGAAATTGCAAGAGCCAAAAGGGAACGCATCGGAAAGCTGGGTGGTCAATCAACGGTCGGCCCGCAGCTTGGCTCAGCTCCGGCGATAAGGCTAGTTATAACTAACAGTCTCGTACCACTACACAACCCACGACTCCGAGCACCTCAACAGACCCAAAATACACAAGTTACCACTAGTCTAAGACAATTTACAATTGAAAGAAAAAATCTGTGTTAGTCGCAATTCGCACCCATACTACCTGCCAAAACACACGTTTCTGTTAAAAGTATCCAATCGAAAATTTACTAATTACCCGGAAAAGGAACTCTACTCTTTGAAACTTGAACCAGTACTAGTACAAAAAACAACAGCGATGAATGACTCCTCACGCAGTTTCTAGGATTCGATAGTGGTGTCTTGAAAAACAATGCTCGAAATATCGTAGGAGGATTATCTACAGCACAAGTTTGCTACAGGAAAACAAAAAAAACGGCAGCAATGATGAAATGTTCCTTCGTGCAAACGTTGGGATCTGAGATTTGAATTGGGAACTTCATACATTTGAATGCGACAGAGAGCCTGGTATATGAATCACGCGGTTGGGGGAGATTTTGCTCGTTGAATTTTATTTTTGCATCTGTTGCGACACGCAAATTATTATATTTTTCGTATTTGTAGTATTGATGGTATTAATAAATTATTATAGCTAAAGTTTAGTTATGTGGTTAGTATGATTGGAGTATGTCAGTATGGATGCGTTATGCGTATCATGTATGAAAACAATTCATAATCTTGGGCAGAGTTATATTGGAGTTCTAAGTTTTTATGTAGAAATATTATGATATAATATCGGCCGGGCGCTAAAGTTTATTTGTCCTGCACGAAGGAAGAAATATGATAATAACTGTTGCCAAAATGAGGAACTGGGGTCTTAGTTCCATCATCTGAATAATTTCGACAGGATCTATTGATCATCTATTGACACATTTTTTCCAGCGCGAAAAACACTTTTTTGTCCTGCTATACAATATATCATAATTGGTAGATACTACATATTCAGCATTGTTTTAGATAGACATCTTTACACATTCCATTTGTCGTCGTATATTAGCTACATAAAGATAAAGATTGTATATAGGAGGAGGATTAAGTATAAGTTAGTTCCATTCATTTTCCGCATCAGATCGTATGTGTTAGGAGCCGACCACATTTGGTGTTGCTTCATTCTTAGTAGGAAAGGAATTCAGTCCATAGTTAGATTTTGGTTAATATGAGTTTCTTGTTTGATAATTTTCTGTCAGTTCGATAAATGGCTCCTCGGGGAATATTCATTGTAGACATTTTGTATCCTGACGTTTTCAATAGATAATCGATTGACATTGAGGTGATGATTGTTAAGAAAAAATTATGGAGGTTTGAGAGAGGGGTCGACACAGTATCTTGGTGTCATCCAGGCATTGCGAGAGTGCGCCACTGTCAGGAATCAGATTCATTCTGCCGTCACAAAAGAGTTTTGTTCGTCACTCCACACATCAGGGCACCATGGACAAGTAATCGTCAGGGCAGTGAAATTATCAATGTCAGCATGTGTGTATTCGTTGAGTTAAATTGGGTTGAATTTTGAATGTCAGTCAGTGTTGGAATTCTATTGAGTGTATATCCATACAAAAACAGAGTTCTTCATTTTTTTGCCGAAAAAAAACACACGATTTATTAAAGATTTTATATCAGAGTATAAAGTCGTCTTAAATCCGCATTGGGAGGCAGTCTAATCTATTTTTTTGTTTTCTATTTATCAATTCTCTCTCAAAGGTCCAGTGTGATTCTTTGCAGTTAAGAGTGGTATCATGATAGAGTATTGAAGGGATGTCATTGTCTTGTTTCCCAGTATTAAGATGCGATTGATCCCAGTGGGAAAACGGTTAGACATGATTTAATGTGTGTAAACGTGGTAAACAATGAATGTAAATTCAATTTGATTCTTATGTGCGTATAATAAGTTTTGTCATGGAGGGTCAATCACGATTGTGATCCTCGCATTCACGCATATTTTTAAGCTCGTTTAACAACATCAACATCTATTTGCGATAAGGCCGGATCCACAATGATGCTCAGTGAAAACGTTAGTTATTTGGAAATCGAGGTGAGAAAGAAACCTGAAGCCGATGAGGATTTCTTGCCGCCGTTGTCCGACGAAATTGAAGCGATTGGTGAACGATGTGCCAATCTGCAAATTCTGACGCTTTCTTCAGTAGCAGAGAAAACAGACGAATCTCGCGATCGTGATGATCGCAACGATCGCAACGACGAACACGTCCATAAGATTTCAAATCTCAAAATCATCGAATCCATCCGTGATCTCGGTATCAATTTTGCGAAACTAAAAATCCTAGTATTACGAGATGCAAAAAATCACAGATTTGTCCGGACTCAGTTCTTTGGTGTCTATCGAGGAATTGTATCTGGGTTACAACGAAATCAGTGATTTGTTCCCGTTGGCATTACTCGTGGATTACAGCGTGAGTTCGGTGGACAGCGAAGATTTTCGTGGTTTGGTGGATGAGAGTGATGTTGAAGAAGATGGTGAAGCACTTGTTACACCGAGAAATCACAATAGTAAGAAGACACCAAATAGTAGTCCGTCCCGTCCGAAAAAATACCCGCTGAAAATTCTCGACTTACAACATAATTTCATCGAGAACTTCACAGAGTTGGAAAATTTATCCGATTTGCCAAGACTCACCGAGTTGAACATCGTCGGAAATCCATTAGTTGATCGGTATTATGAAGAAATTGAACGAGAAAATGGTGGTGGAAGTGTTGACAGTACTAAGACAGATCCAGCAATTCCGTTGATAAAGTCGATCAAACGCGCGCTACCAAATTTAACGAAAATCAACGCGGCAAATGTGAAAGATGTGGTTGACAATCTCGAGGAAAGTGATGGACGTAGTTTGTCAAGAAAGGCTCACAAAACTACAGCTACTACTTCAAACACAATAGTGCCTCCATGGTTGGAAAGTTACTACAACTATATTTATACAGGATCTGCTGCCACGGGCATGGCGAGTTTGGCTGTTGAGAATACCAGAAGTGTTGGTTTAAATACAGACCAATATCCATACCAAATCAATTTAATCAACTGGAGCACACGAAAATATATCATCCAGGACTTTTTCTCACAAGCCATGATGAATCAAAATTTTGAATTGGGCAATACCAAAAGTTATTCACCTCTGAAAATTAGCATGAGCATGAAATTTGCAGATTCATCTGCTGGCACTCCGCACGTCAATGCGGCGGGAGCGTCATCGTCCTCGAGCGCTTCTGAAATTACGCCATCTACACGTCCACATACAGCTGCAACATACTCTGCTCGATCAAGCAGTCACTACAGTCATTCCAGTATGCCGAGTGCGCGTAGCAACAAAAGTGGAAGTATGCCAAGCGCAACAAGCACAACGAATAATGATAATGGCGCTAGTGATTTAACTCATGGCGTAGAATCAAGCAGTTTGGCTGGACCGTTAGCCGCTATCCGACAGCGGAAAAAGAATCAAAAAACGTATGAGGGTAGCACAAATGATTTCGCAATGGAGCAAGATACTATGAGTAACAACAGAACGCCAGTAAAAGAAAAGAAGTCTCTAATTGATACTGTGTTACTGAGTGGACCTATTCATCAGAAGAACACTGAATCTGATCGTGTAACATGTATGCCATTTGATTGCATGACAGATTTGTTAGAGGGGTTGGAGAAGGTTTTGAATAACGAGTCTAGTGGTGATGGCACCCCGGTTGCGAACAAGAGCGTCAACACTGAAACGGCTTCGACCACAAACGGCAAAAATACTACAGATTCAGCCGCAGCAAACACATCATCATCAGCAATTTCTTCCTCAACAGCTTCGACAACAGCCAGCAATGTCAATGACACAACAATCTACAACAAATATCGTGACTACGATATTGGAGTTTCGGTGTCAATGGATGAAAAATTAGGAGTCGTGAACGAGGACGAGGTCCTGAAATTTTCTCCGATTGTAAATTCGGGTAGCAAGAGCAGAAGTCCATTTAAAGTTTTTGTCCCAGGAGATGACAGTATTAGTTCAGATGAGGAAGATTCAGCGGATGAGGATGATCGTGTCGAGGTCGACAAGTCTATTCCAATTCGAAAGTCTCCAGAGAAATTTAAACATAAAGACACGATGAAGGTTGATAAAAACGCGATTGATAAAATGACGTCATCACAGCAGATGTTTTTCAAACTGTATAAAGAGAAGGGGAAGTCTACTGCAAATAAGTCTTCGAAAGAAAGACATCGTCGTGTTTCTGATGAGAGTATTCATGGTGAACATAGTGGTAATGGTCGAAGCAGCAATAGTAGTAGCAGAGACACAGCTGCCAGTTTTTACACTACTGCAGCTACGTCCAATTCGAGCAAAGAGAAAAAATCTACGACGCGACGGGCAATGAGAAACGAAGAACCGCAAGACGATTTGGACCGGTTTGCAGAAAGCAGATCTGAAAAAAGAAGAAGTTCTAGAGGCTCTGTTCAAAAATCAAGTCAGGCTGATGTGGCAGAAAGTCTGCTATTCACAGCATCTTCACAAACTGCGCCGTTAGGTTCACAGCAAACTGGACAGAGAAAACTTGCTCCGTTGAAAACGACGAGGACATCAACAACCAGTTAGTAGTCAATGACTGACTGGAACTGTTTTATCCCTACCCAATTTGAGCAAAGTAATGCTTTATTTTCGAAGAGTTGGATTGTTTTGAGCGTCTTGTCCGAGGAGATTGAAGATTCAGAAATTGCAAATATTCTCCATTAGCAGCGCAAATTTTTGCGTGGTGTTCGAGTAGTCTGCGGATGAAGATGCGCAGAGAAATCAAATGTTATGTCTCTCCAGTTCTTAGCTGTATAGCAAGCACAGAAATCATGGTGTAATTTATTTTACAATGGAAATCCAAAAGATTACCAATTTGTTACTTTCATTTTTTTACCACATTTTGATGTGGCCTTTTTACTTTGTTTTGTGTGTGACTGTGACACGTCTTTCATAAAATGCTACCGTTTCTGTTTTGAGTCAAGCAATCAGAGTTCCAGTCTGTGTAAATTAATTCATAGTAATCTGAGTGCAAATCAAATATTGACAAGATGAAATCGAAACTTACAAAATCCATCCTGTTGTTGTTACCGTTGACCGGAATTTTCAGTGGCAATACAGCAGCACATTGTACAAATTCAGGCACACAACACGCAGGAAACGTCAAGGAAGGCATTTCTGGATGTGCAAAAAACAATAACAAATGTTTGCGCGATTTGTGTTTCAATTTGAAATTCCCTCGAGAGATTACCGAATGGAAAATTTATCTTGTCAATTGTTGTCGTCTGTTAGATTACATACCATGTTTAAATTTTCTCTGTTGTCATTGGTACAAAAATCTGTCCATGTTACATAGGAAAAGACTATAAAGTCTATGATTTGCAAGTAAATCATTATGGCAGTGTCGATCTAACAAAAGAAGATGCCATGAAATGTTGTTTGATTCGTTGGTGTATATTACTACCACGGGATATATGGAGGAATTTCGTGTATATTTTCAATGGAGTCTACGTCATGATCTTGCCGGATGGCAGGGACATCGATGGTTCATTGGGGTATGGCAAAGTGGTCAAAGGAAGCAGTGTGAAAGGAGCGTTATTCGAGGGTGGTACGTTTGCTGGATTTGGAGCGAGTTTTTGTGAACCGGGTTTTATCATGGAATATTGGACTCCGAAAGCTGGATTTAATGGATTTTGTTTAGCGTATTGTATCTATTTTTACAATTTTGAAATAAGAGAAGTGTTGAATGGGAGTAGTGTATTCGTAGTGGGGAGAATGATGAGGAGAATGTTTTTTGGGGTGATTTGGAATTATTTAGGTTTACGACGAGTTGTTGGAGGATTGGTTTGGTTGGAGAAGTTTGGGGGTGATTTGTTTGTATCGGATTCGGATGATGTCACGTCGTCGGACGATTCCAAAGTCTCAAATCCATTGTTTTTCAAAAAGTTGTTGGATATGGGGGATTCGTATTTTGGGGAAAATTTAGCAGATTTTGAGATAATAATGGAAGACGATATTGATGGCGTTGGTTTAGTTGTTGACGATGATGGAAATTTGACGGGAGAAGATGCAGAGGAAGATTCAAATTTGAACAACCGTGGGCCAAGAGATCCTGGTGATATTGACAACGAAGTTGACCGCACGCTCAGTACCGATGTAACAGCAGATGACGTGTCTGTCACTGAAGATGACAAGTTGGCGACAATATTGCTCGATTTACCGGCGATAGTGGAAGAAGAACAAACAAAGACGACAGATTCAGGTTCAGAAAGCAACACTACTATCTTGATTGCGGATCCAGGAAAAACTGCACGATTTTTACGCGAGTGCATTTTAGATAGTTTTATGTATTTTTCTGGGTTGTTTGCGTTATTTACAGTCCATATGCATATGCCAGTGGCAAATGTGAAATACGAACAAGTCTATGGCGTAACGGAAAGCGACGGCGATGAGGAGTCCTCGAATCCATCCGATGATAAGAAGTCAAATGAGATTTTAGAATTACGAACGGAAAGCGACTACCGTAAACATGTTGACCAATACTATAACGAGCAACCAAAGTCTGGACCAATAGGTAATCGTTTCATTTCCGATGAAGATCTAGGTAGAATATTTCTCGCAAACCAAGAATACCGTGATAGAGCACGAATTGATCGACATAAAAATGCAAGATTCCTTGGGGAAGTGGCTAAATTGAAAGCAGCGTCGCCTGGTCAGACAAGACAGGCGGTAATACAACAACATTTTGATTCTGAAAATGCTGAGAAAATAGCGGCAGGTGAGAAACCCCTAA
>Ga0099797_100496_pt1 | contig 25325 bp, 22 predicted proteins | sample Uncmet_Sort48C_1_FD_89871 | JGI IMG/M metagenome (GOLD analysis project Ga0099797, IMG submission 89871) | Marine eukaryotic communities from CALCOFI LINE 67, Pacific Ocean - C012_Sort48C_1 | ecosystem: Environmental > Aquatic > Marine > Oceanic | place: Pacific Ocean: Monterey Bay | collected...
GCAGGATCACAAGGTGGTCAAGGTACTCAAGGAGCTCAAAGTGGTCTTCAAGGTGGACAAGGTGTTCAAGGTGCAGATGGAGGAGGTGGTGGAGGATCTACTACAGCTTATTGTGCTAGAATAAATTATGATACAAATAGTGATGCATCTACAGCAACTGCTGTAACATCTTCACCATTTTCAAGTACTGCTTTTACTGTAACTATTAATTCTACAACAGATGTTGTTTTTGCTTTCCCTAGTCAAGTAGCACCTCCATTATCAGTAACTGGATATTTTTATAATGCCAATACAGATAAATATGTAGTTTCTACATTTGGATTAGGTGCTAATGGGTATGAAGTAGGACAAGGATTTACATCTTCAGTTTCAGCTAACCAAGCAACAAATAACTTTATAGATGCTTTTGGTACGGATAGTGAATTAAAATTTGATTTAACACCTGGAAATTATGGTGGTGTAAGGAAAAGTAGTCCTCCTCCACCCGTATATATCCATGCTTTTATGATATTTACTTTTGCTTAAAAATTAATATCAAAATTAATTAAATAAGTAGAGAAGTTTTTATATTTTAAATTCTTCTCTACCATATTTATACATAACAACTACATATTAAATCAAAAAAAAATAATGGCAATATTTCAACCAGAGAAAGCACCTTTAACTCTATTAGGAGTTACAAGTGGTAATGCTGTAGGTGCAACCAAATATGGTATTTATGATCAAACAGGATTAGGTCCTAATGGTGCAGATAAATTTATAGAATATACTACTACTATTACAATATCATCACAATCCGTTGGTGATGCTAGTGTAAGAAATTCTTTAGGGTTAGGAGTAGGAGGACAATACAATGGTGTTGATGTTGCTATTGGTGATTATCTAGCAATAGATAGTGGAACAAAAGTATTTAAAATTACAGCTATATCAGCTAAAACTACAACTAGTGTTAGCCTTACATTCCAGGATGTAAATATGATTATCGCCCGTACTTTTAGTAATAGAATTAATACTATTAATGATGGTTCTAGTGTTGTGATATTTAGAGCTTCAGATGCTGAAGATGCTGTTATAGCATTATCACAACTTGGTGGATTTACAGGTGTAGAAGCTATTAGTGCAGTACAAAATTATTTTAATATAAATAAACCCCAACAACGTTTTACTTTTTCACCAATTGATACTGGAAGTTTAACAGTAGGTGATTCAGTTACAATTTCTGGATCAGGAACAGGGTATTATTTAAATCAAGCTACAGGAGATGAACCAACTATAGGTACAGTTTCAGATATATATGGTGGTAATAAAGTTAATGTAAGAACTTCAGGTAAAGTTATAACTAATTTTACTGCTCCCGAAAAATTAACAACTGGTGGTATTGAAACACCTTGTCCACCTTGAAGACCACTTTGAGCTCCTTGAGTACCTTGGCCACCTTGTGATCCTGTACCTGTATTACCTTGTACACCTTGAATACCTTGAATACCTTGTCCTCCTTGTGTACCTATTGAACCTTGTCCACCTTGAGTACCTTGTCCACCTTGTGAACCTGCTCCACCTTGAGTACCTTGTCCACCTTGTGAACCTGGGCCTGCTAGACCTTGTGCACCTTGGCTACCCTGTGCACCGCCACCACCAGCTCCACCATAAGAACCTGTTACATATACAGTATTTGTAGAAGGGTCTAATACTAAGACACTTCCATCATTTGTGCTATCATTACCATACAGTCCAGTTAGTTCTAAAGAACCTGAGAGTGCTAAAGATCCAGATGTTACTAATGAACCTGAAATTTTTATATCGTATGCATCAGCTCCAGTAAAGGCGTTAACAGATTGTGATACATGACTAGCTTCAATGGTACCTCCTGTTGTAATACCGCTCAGAATTAGTTGTTTTGCCATTATTTAAAATTTTATTTTGTTATAAATATAATATTTTTTATTGTCTATCGATGTTTATTAAAATTGTTGTGTCAGTTGTTCTAGAAGTAGGTAGGGGTTTAGGAAGTTTACCTACAGCTACTAAATTTCTGTCATTATCATATAAACCTACGCAAGTAGCATATGGGTCAAAATATGATGATGTAGCAAAATTATATATAGAACCATCACGACTAGATGAAATTATACTAGGATTTAGTGTAAAATTAAATTCACTTTCTCCTATAGTACATTTATACTGAGTTTCATATAGTCCAAATGATGATGAAAATCTAACTTCAATATTTGAACCTGTTACAAAATTTAATATATCATTATTACCAATTGTTCTTCCTCCATAAAATCCAGAACCATATTCAGCATCCCCATATACAGCTCCTGCTATACCAATAGGGGTTGTTCTATTACCTCCTGTTAATACAACCATTCCATGTTGATATATAACATTACCAACATATACTTCTGTATTGTCAGCGTTATTATATCTTATAAGTCTTCCTTCTCCATCATCTTTATAACTCCCACTATCTGTATTTATTATTATAGATTTAGGTTGTATATAGTCTCCAAATAAATTTTTAGGTATTGATAATACTCCTATTTTTGGGGTTTTGTTAACTAAACCATATATAGCATCTCCATAAATTGCAGTTCCATATATCCCTGGGGCATTTTTAAGAAAAGTAGTATATGACGCAGTTGGAAAAAATTTATAAGGGGATAGATCTGTTTGAGGGTAGTTATAATAACTAGGTTGATATGTTTGTGAACTACTTAAGGGTGGAGAAACAGTACCATCTAAATTAAAACTAGCTGTATTAACATTAGAGGTATTACCATTACTTCCAGATAAATAATTAGTATAATATAATTGTTTGATTGAATGGTATATGCTAGATTGAAATCTAACATCGATATAACCCGTAGTAACAGGTTCTATAGTATTAGAACCTAAAAAACGATCAATCCCAACTTCAGAACCAGTTAATTGTGTACTACCAGAAAAAGTAAAATTTTTGTTTACTTCTAATGGAGAAATTATTATATCTTCTGAGTTAAATTGTTTAATAGCAGCCATTCCATTTCTAAAAATCTAATTTGACTCTAATAAGAGCTTCTTTTGTAAAATCTTTTGATATTGGTCTTGATAATTTTGCCGCTGCTAATAATTCATTAGAATCATTATACATTCCTACACAAGTAGGAAATGTTTGTGGGTTATTAATAAAATAATTAAAAATTACTTCGCCAGTTGAACCTGATATAAAACTTGGATTTTCAGAATAATTAAATTCTGAGTTTCTAGTTCTAACAAATACAAAATCTGATGTTATAGTTTCTTGAGAATTTAATTCAAATATTTTACCATTAACGTTTCCTGATGATGCTGATATATGTCTAAATAATTTAGAATTATTATCACCATTAATATTAGCTGTTAAATTTGTTCCTAAACCAATACCACATCCATCATTTAATCCACTTGTACCTGGAAGTGAAGAATCATCTAAAGTAGCTCCATTTAATAATATAACAGAAATGTCTGGTAAAAATAAACCATAAGATCCACTAAATGAAAATCCATTACCTCTATATGCTGTGCCATCAGAACCACTAATTACTTGGTAAGCTCTCATAGTACCAAAATATTGAGGTAGTGTAACTTCATTTGAGTTATCTGTTAATGTAATAGAATCAATTTGAGGGTTACTACTTGATATTACTAAGTTCATTGAACCTGGAAATAATTTTTCTTTGTATCTTGCTCTTTCAACATTTAAAGCATAAAAATAACTTCCCGTAAAGTTTAATCCAAATGGAAAGTCTGCGTTTTCATCTTCTAATACTAAAGTTCTATATTGACCATAAATAGTTCTAGAAGGTGATACACCAGGAACTGCTGTATCAAAATCTACTGAACCTCTTCCTGTTTCATCTCCAAATGCTATTGCAAATTGAATTTCAGAACCTTGTACTGAAGATCCTGTTTGAAAAACGTTTAAATAATAAGGACCTGATGTTCCTTCTTTTTGTACTGAAGATGAAAAATACGAATTTAGTGAAGGTTGAAAACCTGACCATACAGTTGATGTAACTGTATCTGCACTTACTACGAAATCTTCTGGATCGAATCTTTTAAAGCCCATATTTTAAGTTGTTAATCTGTTTTGTGTTATTGTTACAGGGATAGTTAATCTAGCCCCACTATCTAATCCAACTACTGTTAAAGTAGTTCTTAGTTGTGTTTGTGAACCAAATAATGTATTAACAGTTGTTGCTGTTAAATTAATTTGTGTTCCTGTTACTGTTGCTGAAATATTGGTTCCAATTGTTTGAGTAGCAGTTGCATTTGCTGTTTGAGCAGCGGTTGTATTAATACCTTGACCTTGAAATTGTGAAAATAAACGAACATCTCCAACTGTAGCTGAATACCCACTAGATTCAAAGGTTTGTTGAGCTCCTAAGTAATTTAAAGTTTGGGGTGTAATTGCTAATTGTGCTCCTTGTTTCATATTGATTGAAGCATATCCTAAATCAAGTACTGGTAGTTTAGCTGTACCACGAGGTAAAGTAACTAACTTGTATTTCATCATTTGTTGTTCATCTGGAAATGCTTCTAATAGAGGCATGTTTTCTATTGCTTCTCCATAATATGCAGAACCTGATGGGTGTGTTGGATTATATAATGTATAATCAATTTCATCATCTGCTAATGCAAATTGTGTGATTCTAAAAGAACCATCATTTTTAGCTAATAACTCTCTTCCCTTTTTGGTAAGAATAGCATCAACTGTTATTACTGAATTGTTTAAATATCCCATTGTGTTTTATATAAATTGTTATTATATGTTATAAATATATATTTTTTTAGTTATCTATTACTCCTTTACTAATTAATTCATTTATTATTATAGAAGCACTTGTTTCTACTTGAACTGATGGAAACTCTGGAAACATTATTCCTGGGGAGCTAAATTCAGTTGGTACATTATCCTGTACTAGGGTTGTTATTTTACCTATATCTAAAGGTGTTAATCTAATTAAAGAAACATCATCAGGATCTATAATACTGCTATCTAAAGTTAAACTATCATTTATAGAATATCCAGAACCCGCATTAGTTATTTCAATATACGAAATATTTCCTACATTTTCACTTCCACTTACTATTATAGTTGCTAAAGCACCTGTACCTGTTTGTGTACTAAATCCTGCACTTGATGATAAAGGAACATTAATATATGAACCTGTTGGTGAATTAGTTGGTTGTGTTATAATTGAACCTAGTAATTCTTGAGGGTTTCTAAGTAATTGACCATTAGGGGTTTGTGTTTCTTCAAATGAAGCCGATATAGTAGATAATGAATAAGGGTAAGGCATTTCTAAAAATACACTATTAGCATTAGCTATATATCTTCTAAGTAAAAAGAAATCTAAATTAAGTGAGCCAGAAGGTAATGGTCTGTCTAGTTCAATTTTAATACGACCTATATCATCATCCATCACATTTTCTTGTGGAGCCCAAACTTTTATAATTTTATATGAATAGTTTTCATTATTACCAAATCTAATTTCATCATTTTCTTGAATAAATAAACTTGATACTACTTCACCTATTTTTGTTGTTTTTGGTTCTTGATTACCTGGGAATCCAACATAAGGACCCGGATTATAAGGTAATTCTCCTTGTGAAAAGTCACTACCATACGCTTCATTTATTAATGAGGAAGACATATACAGGTATTTAGTACTAGTATCTGTAGATGGAACTGCTGCTGATGGTAGTTGATTTGCAAATGCCCAATATGGTGCAGATGCTGTATTCTCAGTTTCTAATAAATGTGTTTTAGACCCAACTAACGATAATTTTGATGCAAAACTAGGTCCTGGGAATCCTATTGGGTTAATTGTGTTTTTATTATTATTTCCAGCTAATATATCTGCCTCAACTTTCCATTGAAGTAAACTATCTTTTTTATATATATTTTCTCCACTATTAGCATAAAATACCCATTCTAATCCCTGGATTGCTCCTCCATCTTCTATACCTTTACCTCCAAGTCCTCTTGAATTTAGTATAGATTCAACAATTGCTTCATCAACTTGCATATTAAGTTTATTGTCTCTATCTAATTTAAGTCCAGATGAAACATTAAATGAAGTTGTTGTAGTTGATTTTTTCCAAAAACTACCACCAGACCTTGAAGTAACAACTGAAGATCCTACGAAATCTACTTTATCAACTACAGAACCAGCATCATAAGGTTGATTTCCTTTCCAAACTCTTAATCTTATATCTGTAGCATTAAAGGGTATATTTGTTGTTGTACCATTGTAGGTATATTCTAATCCTAATTTAGTGGTAAATTCTATATATTCTCTTCTTTTTGTTTTTCTTTTCCAGTTTCCTTTTCTATGATAATCTGCTGAATATATATAAGTTGTAGGTACTGCTTGAATAGTAGATAAATATTGTTGTTGTGACGTATCTTGACCTGCAGCTCTAAAACTCTCACTTACAAATGCAACAGCACCCGCTGGTTGACCCGAAGGTAATAAATATGCATTTTCAGCAAAACTTCCTGTTACATAATTAGCAGAAGGTTGAACATAAAATTCAACACTTCTTCCTGTTTCTGCTGATGAAGTACCTTGTGCCACAAAACTATAATCTGTAAATCCAGTATCTGGATTATCATATAAACTAAGACGTCCAGATCCAGAAAATGGTATTCCACTTGAATATCCTCTACTACTAGTTTGTGAATATAAAACAGGTGCTAAATAAGTACCTACAGATATTATTTTATGTTCATCATTTAATTGTTCTAAAGTTTGAGCAGGTGCTTTAATATCAATAGCTAATTTAGTTGTTTTATCTACAGGAAATGTTTTTTCTACAATATCTTTTGCTACTCCTTGTAATGAAGGTGGTAATGCATTTGATTGACCATCTACTAAATATGACATATTTAATCTAGTAACATCATTTTTCATTGGATATGGATCCTTTAAAGAACTAAAATATCCAAAATAAGCATTTCTTAATTCTATTACAGGTAATTGTCCATATGTTCCAAAATCAGTAGGTGACCAAATATTTAAAAATTTACTTTGTGCTTTTGAACCATCATATCTTATATCAGTCCAAGTATGTTGTGTATAATTAGAATCAGGGACGGTTGCTCTTTGAGCACTGCCTGATAATATTTGAGCTTGATTAACAGGGATTAAAGAACCTAATTGGTTTGTATAATCTACATCCATTAAATAAGTACTTTGTCTTTGGAAATTAAAGTTATTTATTAATGGTTGACAATCTATAGCTAAAGCAAATGGTAAAACCCCATTAGAATAAAAATTAGGTACAACAGTTGGTGTTAAAACCGGAACTGAATATTTACCATATCCTGGTGTTACTATTGCTGAGCTACCCCCATAAGCATCATCACCATATATAGCTGAACCATAATCAGAAGGATCATCTAATATACTACCAAATTTAGATTCTGAAGGGAATATGCTCATACTATACTCTGTAATGTCTAAGAATGAACCAAGATTTTTTCTAGCTTGGATTGCTACTCTAAAAGTATCATTATATTTAAAATTTCGAATAAATGAACCACTAAGTTCTACTTTTTGAATAGAAGCACTATTAGGTACTCTAAACTCTTGGGAAAATACTGGTGCTCCTAAAGTTTCAATATTACCAACATTACCCTTATATATTCGTAATGAACCTGTAAATTTATATCCACTTTCGGTATCATCTACTGATTGGGAAATTATTAATTTTGGGTAAATTGGGTTTGTTTCAAATTGTATAAGGGTTCGAGGATAAAATGGGATACCTCCAGGGTTTGTTGGAGTATAATTTGGATAATTAGCTCCTGTAATATATGTTTCTACAAAATACATACTTCCGGTTCCATTAAACGTAGGATACAATGTATTAGTTTCTTCTAAAGTAGACGAAATAGTACCCCCAGAAGTTTGAGTTGGAGTTGTTCCACCATTTCTAACATTTACATATATAATTTCTTCATCACTTAATGTTTTAGATTTTAAAGAATTTGTTAATGCATCTGTATATTGGAAAGTAACAGCACCTGATCCTGTAACACTATATCTATCTTCAATATATGAACTTGTTCTATATATATTATTTATAGGGCTATCAGGAAAAGTTACTACCTCTTGTGGATCTATATTAGTATTTTTAACATATAATGAAGATGTAATCAATTGTCTTGGGGTATGATTTGATCCTGTTACCCATAATCTTTGTTGTATAGATGCATTAACTTGGAGTTCTGGTTTTACGCCAGGAAACTCTAATCGAGCTCTATTACTATTATCCCCTTGTGTTATATTACCTAAATTTAAAGTTGTAGTTGAAGTAGTACCTGTAACTGCTCCAGATGTATTTTCATCTCCAGTTTGACCCGCACTAAATCCTGCTTCATTATTATCATTAGTTCCAGTACCAGAAACCGTTGAAGAGTTATAAACAAGTTGGAAAGAAAAATTATTAATAAAATATTCAAAAGTTTGATTAAATCCTGTAAATTGTAAATTGTAAAATCTTGTACCATTATTATTCGAACCTAATACACTACCTATATCATCTTCTATCGGATTAGGGGTTGCTGCTACAAAATCAGATGAATTATCTGGGAAGGATCTTGATGAGTTAACTATATTACTTGGATCTCCAATAGAATTACCTATTGCATTTTCATCACCAGAAAATATTTTAACTGAGTTTGTAAACCCACCAATAATTGGACCACTTGTTGGTAATCCAGGTCCAGGTTGATGCTGAGTTGATGTTACACTATAGTCCATAAATATTCTGGCTGATGATGGATTACCACCTGCATCACTAATGTAAGTATATAATTGATAATAATCAAATGCAACCCTCATATCCCCATTAGAAGCAGGGGTGGCATTTATAAAGTTAACATTAAAAGCAGGTACAAAAACTGGGTTTGTAAATCCTGCTGGGATTGGATCATTAGATCCTTGTTGAGCAGGGTCTGTACTTGCTTTTGGATTTGGTGGGTTTCCCACTGTTCCACCTATTTTCAATTCTGAAAAATCATAGTCAAATGAAGCTGTACCTGGTGCTGTTATTAAAGAATGACCCGATGCATCACTTAAAGTGTTAGGTATAACTTTTATTGAGTCACCATTTACAAATGAACCACTAATTTCTAAAGCATTACCTTGGGGGAATTGTTTTTTAATAAATGCAAAATTAGTAACAGGGTCTATAAAAATAGGTGAAGTACCATTCATTATTGTTTGAGCACCTGTTACTGTAATTCTATGATTGTCTGTATTATAATCATATAAATTAAATGCTGAAGCTGCATCAAAGCTATTAGCAGTATTTGTTGTATCACCCTCTGCATCATTTTCAGCTGGGTATAACATTATTGACATTTGGGTAGATAAACTAATATCAGAATCATTAAATGCAACTTGATCTAAACTACCTCCAATATTAGGAAAATCAGTTGAAAATTCATAAGTATGTCTTAATGGGTTGATTTCATCACCTAAAAAACCATTAAAAATATTAGTATTAAAAAATGAACCATCTAAATTTTGTGAAAAAGGTGGAAATCTAAGACTTGCTGTTGTTTCAGATTCAATTGTACTATTTGGAAAGACTCCAATTGATCTATCCGTTGCTGGTAAATTTGATGTAATAGAACTACCTGAATGGTAAGCTCCAATACTTAAAATAGGATCTGCTACTGGGTTACCTCCTGACGAGCTATATGCTATAGAAGCTGATATTATCCATGGTACATTTGGTGTTCTTGGTATTGTATAAACACCCCAATCATATGCTTCTTGATTACCTAATATTCCTGTTGTTAAATAATCAATTGACCCCGTATCAAAAAGACCTAATTCATCATTATACACATTATTATAATATCTTATAGCTTGTAGTTGTAAGTTTGTTTTTGCGTGGAAAAAATTTTGAGAATTTGGATCAAATCCAGCAACATCAGGGTTAGCTGATGAGGATACATCACCTGAAACTCTTAAACTCCAATTTTCTGTACCTCCATTTGACGATGATACAAACCTATAATCACCTCTTTGTGTATCTATATTTAGTAAAGCTGAATTTGGGTTAATAGTTGTTCCTTCAATAAAATATTTTTTAAACCCTTCAGCAAATATAAATTGGACATATTCTACTCCTATTAAATAATCTCTTACTTCATTTCCATAATAATCTCTAGCTGCCATTTTAATTTTAGTAGCTTCGTATTCTTGAGTTGAGGAGTTTCTTTCAGTAAATATCCAAACATACCCGGGTAATGGTTCATTTCTATTATCACTCCAAAATTCTAAAGTAGTAGTACCATAAAATATATCTGTTGATGAATCTGAGAAGAATAAAGGATAAAAATTAAGAGGAGCATCTGGTGCTTTATGATATGGTATACAACCAGGACTTAAAGACTGAGTTGTTGCATTGAATTCTGATCCGCTAAATTCTCCATTGTAAAATTCATCTTGATTAAAAATAATTTTTACTTCTCTACCTAATCTCCCTTCTAATGATTCAGAAAAACTTTGAGTTAAACCAAAAATATTAGATAAACCATAGGCCGAAGCAGAAGGAGATGTATTTAAACCATTAAATGCCTCTAATGATCCTCCAGTTCCTCCACTAAATCTATATATAGATGAACCACTAATAAACTCATATGCCCCTGTATCACCTGAACCTGTACTATAATCTCTTACTTGTGGTTTTAATGTGCCTGAATATGCTGCATTTATCCATGATACTTGAGGAGGTCTTACTCTATTTCTTTCTAATAAATGTTGTTTTATTACTACACCAGAAGATAAACTTGTTCTAGCAGGTGTAAAATCTTTAATCATTTTAAATAATGAATTATCAAAAAATTTCATTAATCTAATAAAATCATTAAGATTATAACCACTTATATATTTTTCAAAATATGCATCTCTTAAAGTATCTAAATTAGGGTAAGTGTATCCTGATTCTGATATTTGTCTTGGGTCACCAATATAATCTCCTAAGTTAAAATAACCCATTTGAGAATTAATATCATCATTAATTTGATCCTGTGGAGAAAAAGCTACCTCCATATAATCTACATTGGGTGTATAACTTGCACTTTCAAAAGAAAGTTGTTGGAGTGATCTTATTCCAGATAAAGTATCACCCTCAGGCATTATTAACTCATTAGTTGTAATTTTATCTGTTACTCTATTTTTTATTCCGCCTAATGTTTGATCCTGATGTATATATTCTCTATTAATTGAAAAATTAGAAGAACTAACATAAAAACTACTATTAGATGCAAAAGAAGATGTTATAAAGGGAGCAGAACCTGTTATTTTAGGATGAACAGATATTGTACTTCCTGTATTTAAAAGAGTACCTAAATCCGCTCTAAAAATTAATTCATCAGGGGCACTATTTACTCCATTACCCTCAAATGAATAGGGATTCATTGTATAATCATAAAATACATTAGTTGAAATTTCAGTATTATAATATCTTATTTCTTGATATGAACCAGAAAATAAAGTATATAATTTACTACCTACAATTGTATCATTACCATCATTAGGAAAATATATTTTATCAGCATCAAAATAATAATTACTATCAAAACCAATAACAGTACTTGAACCTGTAAATCCTAAATTTTTATTTATTTGGTTAGCTGCTAGTAATGAGGCAGTATTTAAAGTACTAATTGTTGTTTGTACTGACCACCAATCACCATCAAAGAAAGGTAAATATAAGCTAGATGAAATATTTGGTTTGGTATTAACATCTGGGATAAACTTTAATGTACCATATTTATTTTCTGGGTCTGAAATACTACCTGAATATGAACCGCTATTAAGGCCACTTCCTGTGTATTCTAATACTAATACACTTCCACCTCCAAATGTTTGGTATATAGATTGGGAATAATGGGTATTAGCAGGGATACCATTAGTTTTAAATCTTAATTGTACTGTTTTTGGTGAATCATACCCATCACTTAAATTAACATTAGGATCAAATGATGATGATATTAAATATTTTCCATCAGTATCAAATTTATAATTAAATACTCTTTGTTGTAAATCCCAATCTTGAGAATTGTTTCTATCTTTCCCACCAAATTCATTTATTCTTAAAATTGTATCTGGAATACCATAAGCTGTAATTAGTGCTCTTAAACCAGGTACTGTACCTTTAGTTTTGATTAAATATGGTAAATTATGGTATAAACGCTTATATAAACGTTTATTAGCATCATCTAATGGCATTATATCATTAGAACCCGATATTAGTTTATTTACGTATTCAAACCCAGAAGGTGTGTTAACTTCACCACCAATTGACCCCGTTATATTGGGGAAGGGAAATAAACTTCCAGATGGTGTAAGTCCTAAAAATGCAGTATATAAATCATCCGTATTAAAATTATTAGAATATAACTTTATACCAAAATCTTTAATAGCATCTGATACTAAATCCTTTGATATACCATAATCTAAACGGTTATCAGTATTATATTTATTACTTAAATCTTTAGTATATACCCAAGTATTATCATATTGTTGGGCAACCATGTCAATAAATAACATATATTGGTTATTATTAACATCATCTCTTAAATACTCTGGAATAGCATAATATAAATAATCTTGATTATTACTATCATAATTAGAAGCTGATAATAATTGGCCTCCATAGTTTATACTTTCTTCATCTTCACTACCTAACCAATCTATAGCTTCAGTACTATTTGATGGGTATAATTTAAAAGGTGGTGTTGAATTAGATTTAGGCCAAGAATATTTAGATCCACTATTATAGTAAAGAAAATAATCATATCCATCAAATTTTTGAAGCACATCAATAATATTTCTTTGATATGTACTTTTTGCATTTATTATTTCTTTAGAATTTCTAGTATCACTTGTTATACTACTTGATAGAAGATTTATATTATTAGTAAATTCCTCTATTAATCCTACCTTATATGAGAAATTCTTTAATCTTGTAGTTGCAGAGCTAAAATTAATAAAGTCCGAATATTTTTCATAATCTATATTAATTTGAATTGATTTTTTATCTAATAGAGTTTGTAGTTGATTAGCAGAACTTGTTACATCAGAGCTAACTAATTGTGAAAAATTAAATTGTTGACCTGATTCTCCCGTTTGTTGGGTTATATTCAAATTAAAATTAGGACCTTTAATATAATCTAGACCAATACTACTAAAAGGTATAAAAGGAAATTGTACTTTATACATTTGAGGAGTAGAAACTTCCTCTACTACCCATAAAGTAGATTTTATATCAAAAGTAGATGGTAAGGGTTCATATAATTTTATTAAAATAGTGGGATCATCTGAATCTTCATTTTCTATTTTAACATTATTAGCTATAATAGTTTGATTCTGTCCAAAATTTAAATAAAAATCAACAAAATACCCAGCTTCTTCTCTATAATTTATAAATTCTTTAACTGTACTAATTATATCTGCATTAAGGATATTATTACTATCTAACCTAATTTCAGTTCTATCAGAAGATATATCTGTGATATAATAATTTAAGTCAATAGTAGAACCTAACCTATATCTATAAAAAGAATAAAGTATACTATATGTAGAATTATCATACCCTAAATTTTTTAAGTCTAATTCAGGTGTTAATATTACATCTCCCTTAAGAACATTATAACTAGTTAATTTTAAAGTTTCATTTAAAGGATATATTAAAACGTTATTTTCATCATATACATAAAATTCAATATAGTCCGTTTCTTCATTAAATACAGTATCTAGATCTGATGATGCAATTAGTTCTTGATCACTAGAAATATATTCTTGGTATTCAAAATTATCAGGGTTTAATGCTGTTATTATTATTTTATCTTCTTCCATACTTTATTTAAAATATCCTATTCCTGTAACGTTACTAGTATCTTCTTGTAATTCTTTTGGTGCTAAATCCCCTATATCCTGAGATAGCTGTTCAGCTGATGTAGCTAAAGTAGATTGGGCTCCTTCTAATTCTGATTGCAATTTAGATAATTTATCCTGCATTTCTGGAGATACACTACCTGAAACCGATAATTTTAAATTTTCCATTTGTAATGAAAGATTATCTGATCTAAGACTAGCGATTTCCGCTCTTAATGCTTCTATTTCTATATTATTATCTTCAAAATTTATATATTCACCACTTGTTTTAACTAAATATTCATGTGAATTAATTTCTCCATTTGGAGGGATATCATAAAAAAGTTCATTATATTGATCAAAAAATTCTTCTACAGAAGGTTGGGCTAATAAATCCTCTCCTATAGAAGTAACCCCCAATTCATTAAAACTAGTATCTATAGTTTTTACATATTGAGCTTTACTAAAAACTTCTTTTGTTAAATCAATTCTTTTTTTTGCCATTATTAATTAATCACTTTAAAATAATAGTCTTCATCTTTAACTATTACACTACCGCTAATTGTAGTTTTAATTAATATTTTATAATATCTTTCAGGTTGTAAACCATTCATATAAATATCAAAGTAATTACTATTATTATCACAACTAATTTGTGTAAAATTGCTATCAAAATCTACAATAAATTCATTTGTATCTAAATCTTGTATAGCATAATAAGAAGCTGTTGGTAATGCATAATTAGTAGTATACACAGATGCTGTTTGGAATGTACGAACTGGAAATTCAGGACGCACGTTTAATCTAAATCTATTAAAACTTTGAGAATAAAATATTCCTGGATTTTGGTCTACTCCTACAAATAAATCTAATGTTGCTATTTCAGGTAATGTTGTACTATAAGAATAATCTTTCCATTTTAATTCTAAAACTGGGGGATATATTGTATTAGTATCTACTGAATAATATTTTAAGATTGGTTGGACTGATCTATTTGCTGTAAATTCAATACTATCATCCCATTTTAATATAAATCCTTGATTTTCATATTGTAAATATGTTCCTGGGGCTATATTTTTACTACTTGAATACCATAATTTTATTGTATCCGTAACTCCAATGTTTAGATCCTTGGTAGATCTTACATTAAAAGTTTGCGAACCTTCAAGTGAAGTTACAGTAGGATTATTTGAACCTGTTAACCATGTTCCACCACCACCATTACCAGAAGTATAGGAACTAGTAGTAAGTGGTATAATAGCATCTACTGCCCATTTTTTAGACCCGGAATAATTTTGAAATACCCAACTTACACCATCAACAGTTTGGGGTGAATCTAAATATTGTCCTGTTCCATTAACCCATGATCCTGATATAGGATACACATATAATGTTGAATTTTGAGTAATACCTTCTGCTACAGATATAGATGTTTTTAAACTACTAGACCAGTTTGAAGAAGATATTTTAGTATCAAAAACACTATCTATTTCTGCTTGATCAAATTGAATTAAACTTCTAGCTACTCTTGGAGTAGGAGTTAAAGTAATAGGAAATTCACTATTTATTTCTAATAAAGGGTCTAAACCTGTATTCATAGCTGGGTAGCCAGAATATATTGTTGCATCTTTAATGGGGAATAATTTATATACTGCCATAATTATAAGTTTACTACTTGTCCTTTTATATCAAGATTAGGATATTTAATTTCAAACATCATAGGATCTATTGAAGGGTAAAGTACTTGATTTTGTATTGCTCCTTCTACATCATAAGCATAGGATGAATATCCTTGAGATACATCAGTTTTATTTGTTATTGTTAATCTTTTTACTGTTTGTACTCCGCCAACATTATCTAATGCTAATATTAAGTTAGATATTATAATAGGTTCGTTTATTTGTAAACTACTTGTAGAAGTCATGCTTTTTAAAATATTAATACAACTTTTTAATACTACATTATTATTAACTTCAGGTTTTGTAATTATTTCAAATTCCATCCCCAAATTTATTATAAAAGCATCTTTTATATTAATGGTATCTCCTATCATTCTATATTGACTTAAATAAGTTTTTATATTTTGTTTTAAAGTTGAAGACGTTGGGGATAAAGTACCATCATTATTTTGACCCAAAACATATAAATCTAAAGTAGCATCTTCTTCATTAGATAAAGGTTTTTGAGCATATGCCCTGGTTACTATACCATATTTTCCTGGCATACTTAAAGTTCTAATTAAATAATCATCAGCAGTAACTGCTCTTAATTGAGTATTAGAATTAGATAATATATTTTCCCTTAATTCAGTTATTGTATCTCCACCTCTACCTCCAGATGCTGCAAATGGGTTGCTTACTGCAATAGAATTAAATACATAATCCGCTGTTGAATTATTTAAATTAGGTTTTAAAAATGTAGCAGCTGATGTATTGATAGAAGTTAAACTATTTGCAGGAACATTAGAAGTAACACCACCACCAGACAAATATTGAATAATAATACTTGTTTCTGATGGAGCAATTCCATAAGTATTTGTAAATATAAAATTAGTTGGACTATAAGCTGTTGTTAATTTTTCTTGTTCAAATGGTAATCCTAACCCCACATTATCTGAGTTTGGTATTATTAATTCTGATGTATCATTAGGGTTACCAGAACCAAATTGTACTAAGACTTGGTTAGAGTTTAGTACTCTAGTCACAAACCTAAATGGGGTTTGTTTAGTTTGTAATATATAGGGTACTTCGCCTTTATTTTGGAAATTATTAGGGTCATATATATTTGAATTTTTAATATTTATAAATACTAAATCTTGTGCTAAATAATTAACTTCTGAATAACTATTACCATTACTATCTGATACATTTAAAATGCCACCAAATTGATTATCTGGTATAAGTACTGATGGGAATTCACTATAGGCTCCTAAATTATATTCAACTTGTTTAACTTCTCCCGATAAAGCATTTCTTTGTTTTTTTAATAAATAATATGAAGGTTCACCTGATGTTATTTGAGCAACTGATACTTCAGTTGGGTCTTGTGAACTTGAAACTGTAAAATCTATGGGATCTTCAATAGTAAAAGTAACTCCTCTATCGGAATTCACAGATGTATTAGCAGGTATAGAAAGAGCATAATCATAATCAGGAACATATTCATTTCCTACTTGTTTAGAGGGTAGTTGTTGGTAAAAATCAATTAAAGCTGTTGCCAATCCTGTTAATTTGGGTTTGTAACCAAACATATATGCCATTTCATATAAATTATTATTCTGGTTAGCAAATTGTAAATATGTTTCTTGGATTTGAGAATCTAAATAAAAAGATAATACATCACCTACATATGCAGCCTGCTCCATAAACATTACTCCTGTAGATGCTTGGTCAAAATCTGTATAAGTATTAGGAAAATAAGTTTGGGTAAAATTTATTAATTCATTTCTTAAATCTGTAAATCCCCTATTTGTATAAGATATATTTCTATTTGTTGCTCTATTTATCATTAGGTAAAGTTTAATTCTAATTCATCATTAATATTAGTATTTGGGATACTATAATTTATTTTAACTGTGATTATATTTCGGTCATTATTTGAAAGTATAACTACATTTTCTACTAATACATTTGGAAAATTATTTAATATTTTATTTTGGATATCCTGTTTTAAATAATCTAAATTTTCTGCTTCTATTTGAGTAAATATAAATGCTCTTAAACCACCTCCAAACTGAGGGTTTGCAGGTCTTTCTCCAGGATTTGTAAGTAAATAATTTATTAAATTAACTTTAATAGCATCTCTAGTTTGGAAATTAGGAGTAAATACCGCAGCCCCATCTATAGGTAGATCAAAACCAATAGCTGTACCTGGGGCTAAATCATTTGGGTATATTTGTCCTGCTAAATAGGCCATATTTTATTTTTTCATTAATCCCATTATTTGATCCATACTTACACTTCCTTCTGGTAATGAACCATTGGGTGATGCAGTATCAGTCGACCCTACTTTTAGGGGCATAGAATTAGTAGTTGTATTAATTGTTCCATTTGCTCCTGGCATCATAGACCCTAATACATTTTGTATGTTTTCTCTCATAGCCATTCTATTATCTTCGGACATTGGAGTTTGCATTACAGGATTCATAGGGCTAGGTATCTCTATACCCGTTGATGAAGGTGCTGTTTTAGTTTCAATAACTGTGTGTTTAGGTGAACGTACAGCTTCCATAAGAATATCTTTCATTTCTTCTTGGATTGCTTCTTTTACGGCTTCCTTTACGATTGTTTTTAGTTGACTTAGTTTCATACGTATATGATTTATTATAAATATTAAATTAGAATGCTTTTAAATTATTTGATTTAATGTAGAATGCAAGTTCATTAATTAAAACTTGATCTGTGGCGCTAAATGATTCTTCTCCTCTTAATTGAATAACTCCATCTCTATTTTTTGCTATAGCTTGTCTTGGGGTGATTGATCCTACTACATTTTTTCCTTCTATTACTGTAATTATAAATCCATTTAATTTACCTATATTAGCTAAACCTTGTTCTTTATTTTCAGATTCTAGATTATTTATTTCTTCTCTTAATTCTACAAGAGTAATTTCACCACTATCTATTTGATCTTGTGCACATTTACTAATTCCTTCATCTATAGCCTTAAGTAAAATTCTACAAATTATTAATCCTGCTATAAGAAAACCTAATGATATTAAAATCTGTTTATTAAGTTTTTTGTTTTGTTTTTCTAGGTCCTCTAATAAATCATCTATTCTTTGTAAAGCAGCAACAACATTATACGTTATAGAACTTGCTAAACCACCAAAATCTTTAGCTGGAGGTGTACCAATAGAAAATGGAAATGATAAACTATCAAGACTAGAACGAGCAGAAAATATAGCTTGTGTAATAACAATAAATATTGCTGCCAAACCTGTATTAACTATAATAGCAGTATATACTTGGTTTATTTGTTTTATAATCTTATTTCTTCTAGCAATAGCTTCTTTTAACCTATCAGGAGATGGACAAACAGCATCATTCATTTGTGAAGGTTTACTAATTGCAAAATATAATAAAATACTAATTATTATAGGAATTAGTTTTTGTGTAAGTAAATTAGTAACATTTTGTATACTTTTTTTTCTAGCTATTAATATTTTTTCAACTACTTCTAAACCTATACTACTAAGCCTTTGACCGGCTGCATATATAGTATTATTAATTTCATCCTTAGCTTTTTCTGCCGCTTTGTCAATGTTAAGCATTCCTTTGGTTCGAATGTCTCTTTTAATTGACTTATTTAGATTAGTTAAAGAAGTTGAAGTAGGTACATAACCAGCTTTAGTAAAAGATAAACCTAAATCTAATATTGAAGATAATTCTCTTTTTTCACTTGTATTACTTTCATCTTCAACTCCTATTACTAAAACTTTAACGTTTATACTATAATACCCTTCTTTATCTGTAGTTGGTTTTTTAGTATTCATTAATTTTTCAACAGGAACATATAATCTAAAATCTGTAGCTAATTTAATGTTAGTATTTAGGGCAGAAAGTTCTTTTGGTGTATTTATTCCCGCTTTAACTTCAACATTACTTCCTGGTATTGATGCGGAATCTAATCCTACTTTAATTTTTACCCCTTTAAGTGGTTTTGCTGTTACAGAATCATAAATTCTTCCACTAACAGTATAATTTTCAAAACGGGGGATATTTTTTTGTTTAAGTATTTTTATTTTTTGCTTAATTTCTGCAATTTTATTTTTTACAGTTTTTTTAGCTTCATTTACAGCTTTTTGTGAAGTATTTTTAGCTTCTTCTCCCAATCCTTTGGGTTTTGATTCTGCTAATTCCTCAGCTTTTTTTAAATCACCCATTAATCCAGATAATACTTTAGAAAATTCTTGACCTCCAACCTTACCTAATATTTTTGCAAATTTAGGTTCTTGGAGAAGTTGTTTTCCTAAGTCTTCAAGAAAAGATAAGTCCATTTATATACTTTTTACGGATTTAGATAAATATTGAGATAATTGACTTTTCATATTATCTGCCTGAATTTTTAAATTAGATGCAGTTGCTGATGTAGGACCTAAAAAAGGTTCTGTTGTTAATGAATCACATACTAAAGAAATAGCAAAAAGTAAATTATTAAAACCTTCCATAAATTTATCTCCCAATATAATGGATTCACTAGCATCTTTTTCTCCTAATCTTATTTCTTTACCCTGAATGATTATATTATTTTTTCTAGAAAATAATCCTATGTCCTTTACAGCATTAATAGATACACTTTGATTAGAAGTTAAAAATATACTATCAGTTGATGAATTAAAAACTAATCTTCCTGAACTTAATATTATCTGATTTGATGAATAGTTATTTAAAGATGCAGGGTTCGAATCTAAAGATGGGAAATCAGGAAATTCGGTTTTTATAGGTATAATTTGATTGGAAGTTAAATAAATAGAGGATAAATCTTTATTTACATTTTCAATTATAGGTTCAAACCCTTGTTCTGATGTATCTGAGGGTTGCCCATTTCTTATAATTGTAATAGGATTTCCATTTTCACCTGATGTAGACCAATTATTTTGATAAAAAGTGCTATCACTTTTAGCAGTATTACCTAAACGAATAGAATTACCAAATCTTCCTTCCATAATTACATCACCCATAAAAGGTAATAAGGGGTGGATATTGCTCTTTTCTACAAAAGTACCACCAGTTGGTGGATTTAAATTTAGTTCAAATTCATTACTTTGAACTTTAGAAGTTACACCAATTTCATTTTGAATATAATCTGTATCATTTTCAGGTTCTATTTCATCTTGTGTTAAAAGAGGGTTTGGCACTGCATTATGGTGTGGATGATTCCAACAACTTGTAGGTGAAATATAATAATATTTAAAAGTTTCATTTAAGCGTCCACTTTGGGTTTTATCAGGTAATGAAAAAATTAATAATATTTCATTTACTACAGGGTAATTTGTTAAATGAGGAAATAAAGGTGAGGCAACACTTATTGTTCCACTTGCATTAGGTTCGTTTACATTTTCAAATTCAACTGTTCCTATACCATTCCATTGCCCATAATTTTCAAAATTAGTACTAGTATCACTTATTATAATGTTAGTTACTCTACCACTAATAACTTTACTATTAATAGCCTCTAATGAAGATAATATAGCATTATTATCATTACCATTAGTTAAATTATTATTTAAACCAGTAAAACCGTAATTAGTTGCCATCTTTTGTTTCCTCGAAGTTTTCGTTAAGTTTATCTAACTCAGCCATTAATTCCGCTTTTTCTTCTTCCGTTATACCCATGGCATCTTCACTAGAACTATTATTAAGCGCACGCTGTACTATAGTAGCCATTTTAATTAACTGTTCATCGTTACGAACGCCAATATCCATGTATTCTTTAATAAGTGGTACAATTAAAGTTGCGTCACCTATATCGTTAATTAATGGTTTTAGTTCAGATATTAAACCTGATATTTGTTTTTCTTTCTTTTTTTGATTGTTGTATATCTCTTCTAAGATATTAGAGAATTTTTTCTTCCCAAATACAACACTATCTAATGATCCCATAATGTGATTTTGTTATAAATATAAAAAAAAACTAAAATTTAGCGTACCCGTTCTCTAAATAAAATATATATTGGGTTTTAAAAATAACATGAAGTTTATCTGCTATTTTAGTAATTTTTGGAGTTTTTACATCTACCATTTCTCTTATGTAAATATATAGTGCCTTTTTGTTAAATACCTCTAATGTTTCTCTTTTACGAAATAATTCAAGTATAGCATCTGCTATTTGGGCATCATTTTTTTTAGGGAATAAATTAAATATATTTTCTGATACATGGTCTACATAAAGATCAACATATTTATCTAAATCACTTTTAATTCTATCATCACCCATACTGTAAATATGAGATGATCCCTCTTTAGATAATTCTTCAACCCCTACATTATTAATTTTCTTTTTATAATTTTTAGTATTATATAATATTAACCAACGTTTAACTATAGTACCAAAATAAGAATATGCTTTAGCTCCTCTAGTAGGATCAAACAAATGAATTTTAGATAATAGAAATGTAATTATCTCATGTTGTAAATGTTCTAAATCATTTACCTCGGTATGATAAAATTTAAAGGTATGAATTATATTTTGAGTAAGTTTAAAGAAAGGATAATGTATATGAGTTTCATATATTTTACTTCTGATTTCTGGATCAGGTTGGTTGTTATATTTAACAATGTAGTCTTCTGTTTCTTGAGTAAAGTAGTTTTTACTCTTAGGTCTTCTCTTTTTTGGAGCCATTACTTAGATTTAAATGCCGAAAGGTTGTTTTGTAAAATTTTAATTTCTTCAAAAAACCAACCTATTTCATCATCACTTTTAAAAGATCCTTTTTCGTCTATTTCATTTAAACGTTTAGAGGATTTAATTATCTGGGATGATATTTGTTCAATAAAAACATCTTGGGAGATTATAATGTCCTCAGAATTTTCATTTTTACGTAAAAGGTTAATGGTCGTATATCCTAAGATAACGACCAATATTCCTAATATAATTGTAAAAGTTAACATCATAGACTGTCTAACATATTCTTTAATCCTGGACTAGAAACACTATTGAGTGCTTTTTGTTTGGATGATTTTGTGTTTCCACTCAATGTATAATTCTTCTTTGGCGCAGCCACGCTATTTTGAGAAAACTTTGGTAACCATTCAATCTCAAATTCAATACGCGCCGCCATCATATCAGCTTGATGCAAGATAAATGGTAAAGATGTGCGAGGTTTTGTTTCTGGCATGAATGATTTTAAATATTTTTCATTAGCCGAGTCATATAAACCATCATGTGTCTGGATAGCTAACATTTCATTGAATGTATATTGTATCCCATGCGATTGAAGTAAAAATAATCCACGATCTGGAACAGCAGCAAATGCAATTTTTTTATTGTGCATATATTCTTCACCTAATTTATCACGTCTCCATTGATCAGTCTGAGGGATATAAGATTCATGTTCTTCATCTCCCATTTTACCTAAATCATGGTTAATAGCAGCAAATACTAATTCCTCTTGTGTAAATGTAGTCATATCACAACCAAAACCTTCCCATACAGCAGACATTGATAATGCTGCTTTAACTACTCGGTTAACATGATCAACATACCCACCTGGGAATGCTGAATGGTATTCTTTCTTATGAGATGCTGGCATTAGGATAATACGGTCTTCATATTTTTGATAAAAATCAAGTAATTTTTGTTTACGATCTCCGGTAATATATGTTTCAATATTAGTATTAAATTCGATCCAATTTGCTTGAATTTGTTCTGCTGATAATTTCATAACCTTAATTTTATTATTATAATTTATTTAATTCTGATGGTGACATTGGTTCTCTTTCAACCATATCTTTTAAATCTTCAACCAAACCCTGTGCTTTACCAATATTAACCTTATAGGTTTCAATTGGTGATTGACGATTTACAATTTGAAGAAGTGTGGTTAAAGTTGATTCTAATGTTTCTAATTTTTTAAATGCTAAATTTCTATTTCTCATGACTTATTTATTATACGTGGATACGGGGTATACCTTATACCTTTTATTACCTTTATTTCCATTCCCTTTTTATTCCTTATTTCCTAAACCTGTAATAATAATGTACGAGGGATATTTTGGGGAGCCTAGTTATTTTTGATTTTCTTTTAAAATTCCTACAAATTTAAATATATGTGCACATTTTTCATACTCTTCTATATCCTGGAAGTATTGGAGAGATTGATGTAATGTTTTATTTAACATTTCATAATCAAAATCTAATACAGCATAAATTACACTTTTATCTAGAGGACTTAATTGAGCTAAATAATGAAAAGCTCTATTGTATACTACAAACTCAGATGCCTCTTTAGTAGATTCTACATTATAGTTAGGTTCTTCTTTTTTTAAAAACTTTTCTAACTTAGAATGAAATACAAAATGATTAACTATTAATTTAGTAAACATTCCTAATTTATGGTAAGAACTATTCTTAAATTCTTTTAATGAATTTTTTTGTTCTCTTGCTTGTTTTTTAGCTTCAGGAGAATCATCAAACAAATCAAAAATCTTATTTTTATTCACTCCCTTGTAATTTTAGGTATTTATATGCTTCTTTTGAGGCTTCATCAAAACTTAAATCTTGATTTTCACTGATGGATGAAGTTAGAACTTGCCATTCTTTAAAAAAACCTTTACGATAAGCTTTAAATCCATACTTTTCAACAGTTTTAGAATTAAAGTCTTTCATATTTTTATTATAAATATTTAATCTTCTAATCCTTCTAATTCTAATTCAATATCTTTTTGTATTTTCTTTAATATATTGTATTCTTTAACCACATCCATTTTATTAGGATTTTCTGGGTGGTACCTCCATACCTCATCTATTACTGTTGATGTTGCTACCAAATCATCAATTAATTCTGATTTTTGATTATCCTTAATTTGTTGTGGTGTTAATTTTAATTCTTTCATTTTATTTAAATTTATTTCCTATTAAGTTAATTGTTTCTTTTGCTTCTTCCAAACTAATTTGAAAAAATTCTTTACTACTATTGACACGATGTGTTTTTAATTTATAATGTACTTCTCTTTCTACCATTTCACCATTAAAACATTGGTAAGCCCATTCTACTTTATATGGTAAGGCAACACCTGTTGCTGAGGATATTTGTTTAGCTCGTTCTTCAGGTAATTTTTTGGTATATCCTATCTTTAATAAACCAGGAGATGAGGGATTAGATAACACATATACCCATTGATCTCCATTACCCTTATCCGCATACAATCCATATTTTTTACCCGTATAATACGTTATATCTTCCCATCCCTCTCCTTTTGCGCTGGGTGTTAATGTAAAATATTTAGCGTGTTCTAAATCAGTATTTCCGTAATTTTCACGAAGGGGGATTAACCCCTTCGCTACTTTTTCTGTTATTCTTTCCATTATGCTACTAATTCTAATGCTTTACTAAACATTTTTTTATTTACGTCCTGGTCTTGCTTGAAGTTTTTTATAATTCGAGCTTGACGAACTTTTCCTGATGGTGTTTTATATTCAAAATTACCTTCAATAATATTCTCTTGAACTCTATTAAATACTTCCCAAAGCATATTACCTTCATCTTTTTTACGTTGAGATTCTAAAACATCTTCAATTGCTTGCTCATCGTAAGTATTGTTAGTACCTTCTACTCTAATATCTAGAAATGATTTAGCAAGATTAAACATTTGCTCTTCTTCCAATTCAACACTTTTCATTTTATTCATTGCTTCTACTGTTAAAGGTAATTTCTCAACCATACCTCTAATTAAT
>Ga0099797_100497_pt1 | contig 25265 bp, 12 predicted proteins | sample Uncmet_Sort48C_1_FD_89871 | JGI IMG/M metagenome (GOLD analysis project Ga0099797, IMG submission 89871) | Marine eukaryotic communities from CALCOFI LINE 67, Pacific Ocean - C012_Sort48C_1 | ecosystem: Environmental > Aquatic > Marine > Oceanic | place: Pacific Ocean: Monterey Bay | collected...
TTTCTTCATCGTGAGAAATCCTCCTGAGTTATCACCATCTTCTTCGACACCAAAAACCCCCACAACACCATCATTATCACCACCCATGACATCCATCGAATCATGTAAATTCACAACATCTTTTAACTCTTTTGACTTATACGAATAAATCTCGTTTAAACTAAAACAGTAGAATACTGTAAAAATTGTGCGAAATTGTGCTAACATCTTTATTATAATAAACTTTTTGGAAATTAATAGAGGTAGTCTTGAGGCAATATCTATTACTAGTTTTTTGAATACTGCTGGTATCAATGAAAAGTTCACCAAATCTGCAGTTGTTGTTGTGTTTGTTGTTTGTTCACTGTTATGTTTGTTGTGAATACATATGATTTTGGTTTTTGTTGCGTGAATGGATCATAGATTTACAAAATTTACTACTTTTTGAAGTTGGGGGAAATACAGAAACGAAACACATTGATTCTGATTGATTGAAATTGATCATTCATTGACATGCAGAGAAGACATGATGATTGCTGGAAAATAAATTTGAATCAGAATTGTCAAAAAACTAATTTGAAAGAAAAATCATATATGTTTCTTGTCTGTTTGATCAACGGAATGAAAGAAACATCACAGAGAAATTTCAAATTTACTCAGAGAACAATCGATTGAAACAAGGAAACAAATGAAATTGAACAAGATTTTCTGTACCAATAACATGGAAACAAGCTGAACAACATGCATTGAGAATCTACTGGAAATTGTCAATTTAAGACACCACACCACGGCCTCAGAACAACAGATCATTTCATTCAAAATATACAATGATCTCGCATCATAATCTGAATCAGTTGCTGATTCACTCAACGAACTACTATGACAACTTTATTTCTATCTACGTGATCTAAATTGACACACCCAGTCAAACACCAAATCAATTTTTTCTCCTTCCATTAGATTTGAATTAAATTTCAATTAACATTCTACCTTTCGCGAGGTCAAGGCTAATGGTAAGTAAAATCATTGCCCAGACAAATACATTTCTCAATATCGCTTGCTTCCTGTATCATTCAACTGTTGATACCCATCAAAGAACTTTTTTATCTTACAATTCTATAATCTTACACACTAGTGCCCCCTGATATTCATGTACAACAAAAACTGTGAACCAATTCTTGGATGGAAACCGTTTATGCACTGGTAAACCTCCCCTTCCACATCGTCTGAGGTCATCAATTAAATGCGATACTCAGAGAATATAATTTATTACCATGCAACCGATTCCGTTAACAATTTTCGTAACAAGGGATCAGTAGCTTTCAGCAAAGATTGATGTCCAGAAAGTTCACGGGGACGAGTTTCTGTTTTACTTTTTACATTTATTCTTCGTTATTCGTTCCAAATCCGTCATATATAATTTTGTCAGCCTTCTCTCTGTTAGATGATTCGAATGGATAACAAAATTCATGGAAATTGTTAATTTGAAATTTTGAAGAATTTGCTTAGTATTGTTGTTGGAGATCTATTTTTGCAGAGATACCACAGATCCACATATTATATTACACGCTGTCCAGTCCCTTCCCCGGCATAAGAAAATATTGTATGGACAGCTAAAGCAATCAAAAAACGTTCTTAGTGCCGCATCAAACACGTTCCTAGGGCCGAAATTGACTCATTAACCCAACGACTCGCATAATTTTGCATACATGGCCCGCTGGGTGCGGCTCGGCTTTTTTCATTACCGGAAGGCCCCGGAACGCCGTCGGCAGAGCGACTGAGCGAACCGGCCGCCAGCTGACACACCTCTGAATTTTGTTTCAGGCTGCCAACATAATCGTCACATGCACTGAGATAGGATGCCGACGTGTCATCGTCCTTCCACGCTCGCATTTCGTCATATCTCCATGCATTTTCGTTGTCGGTGTACAGCCACCGATGTAGTCTTTGCGCTGATTCACTGAGTTTTTCCTTTAACTCTCCCTTGCTAGGACGTGCAAGGTCTAATCTTATAGAATTTCTCCTTCTTTCAGCATCAGTTGTTGCGCCTTCTTGATCACGCAGAAATCTCTCCCAAACTGTTATCCTTCTTCCCCATTCAGAAACCTCTCCCAAGCTGTTATCAGTTGCGTCGCGCCTGCGCTTTTTAAACTCCGTAAGGAGTTGAATGTAACGAGCAAACTCCTTCATGTATTGGGTTTCGTAATCCCCCGAGTATCTCATGCTGGGCGTTGCCCAGAATCGTTGTTCTGTGGGAGGACAGCCCCGAACTAATTCCGCAAGTTTGAAACGGACCGCGAAGACAGACACTCGAATGGGTCCAGAGCCGAGGTCATAGTCTTTAATTCTTGGCCTATTGCAGTCTTCCAACACCATGTCCCCAACTACCAGTTTTAATTGCTCCGGAAAGTACAGCTCTGAATCGAATAAATTTCCATTCAGAATCCTTTGCTTTAATTGTGAAACCGGCTCATTCATGCCCACTTCTAGTGGGAGCTGCTTTCCGTTGAATGCTTCGCAAATAACGCTAATCATGACATTATCTGCGTCGGTCGCCTCAACATGAGGAGCCAACTCTTCTGTAATTTCCGGTTGAGTGGGAGCATCTTTATCCGTTGCGGAATGTGAATTCGGACCACCGATCATCTTCCCATAAATATCTCTCTCGAAAAATCCCATTGTGATTACAATCGCCATGGTCATGCGCGGTGCAGCTATCTTCGTGAATGCGAGATGCATATTCATTATTGTGTAATTTGTTCGTAAACTACGGAATTGCTAATATAATGTCTAAACGATAAATGCAAATTCTGTCTTTCTAATAGATGTGAATTGCGACTGGATAATACACCGATTGAATAACACGTCTTAGACTTCTTATACTTGAAAAAAATCCTTGCTTATTTTCCTGCAACAGATATAATGATATGGAGATGCATTGGGATTCGGGAATTATCAATGAAGAAACCTTAAAGAGACAAATTTACTAATACATGCGTAATGGAATATTGAAAGAACCAATTGTCATTTTGCTCAATGGAATGAGTGAGATTAATTTTTTTGGAAAATGAGAACATTTGGTCAATGGACGAATTGATATCATGATCAAGATTCATAATCACCAAATCTGCAGTTGTTGTTTTTGTTGTTTGTTCACTGTTGTGTTTGTTGTGAATACATTTGATTTTGGTTTTTGTTGCGTGAATGGTTCATAGATTTACAAAATTTACTACTCTTTGAAGTTGGGGGAAATACAGAAATGAAACACATTGATTCTGATTGATTGAAATTGATCATTCATTGACATGCAGAGAAGACATGATTGCTGGAAAATTATTTGGGAATGAATCAGAATTGTCAAAAAAGAACTAATTTGAAAGAAAAATCATCATATGTTGCTATTGATCGAATGGTTTTTGGGTTTGTGTGTCATTGTTGGGAGGGAGTGTGGTTTAGGATATGCTTCTAAGACTCACTTGAGAAAGATCATATCTATCTTCATGCACTAGAGAATTGTTTGACGACTTGACCCACAAACTTGAACAAAACACTCAATTGACATGACAATAATTCTACCATTGTCAATATGCTGCAACCACGTCATTGTCATTCATCTAATGACATCATCAAAACTGCCCCGTTTCGCTTTTGCATCATCATCACAAATGATTTCAACGAATAACACACGTCAAATTATTTCGATGAAAGACCCACCGAAAATTGGAAAATTTCTGGCATTATTTGAAATCTGACTAAGTGAAGTCACATGATTACTCCGTAGAACTTGTCACATATTAGTCATCAATGCGTTTTTTTAGCCGGTGGAAAATTTAATCATCCAATGTAGTTAAATAATTGCTAATAGACTGTTTGGCCTAATCAATATATGATGACACACCACACATTCATACATCAAGATAAAACCGTAACAATCTGAATTTGAAATTAAATTGACTGTGTAAATCTTTTTCCTACCTTGGAAAAAATGAAAATCAGGATCTATTTCGATGGATTTTTCGATCCTCTAGAAAATTTTGTTTTTGTATCCTTAATTACTGTTGTTGAATGTGCAAACATTCTTTTCTTGTACCAAAAATGTGCGTGCTCCATTAACATCATTTGAAAATCTTACAATAACTTCCACAACCTGTGTACTCTTCCATTTAATCACCGACAAATTACTTTAGGTAAATTTCGATGGGGAAATTATTATAGAAAGGAAAAAATTGATGTCAATTGTTGTTGTTGTTGTTGTCCCATTATATCAAAAAAAAAAAAACTTTTTCATAAATTATACATTTCCACTCACCAACACTACCACCAACACACTTTTTTTTTTTTTTGTCCAATGGAACTTAATCCGTTCCACCAACACACTTACTACAATACTACCATAACCAACATGATTACAAAAATCATTGTCGAATGAAATGATGATGATCAGTGATGATGACGATGGCGATTGGTGAATAATGATCTGATACATGATCATCAATGATCAGATCCAGTGAATCTCCGTCTTGTGATGACTAAAAAAAATCATCACCCTCATCATGAAATGATCGTCTCCATCATCCGAAATAAACTGTTCCTACAACTATTCCTCCGGATAGCTAATACTATTTTCTCGGTATTTGAAATAACCACGAAAAATTACCCGCTGGCTGCTATCCCCAGTTTCAAGTACTCATGCTTTGATCATTTCATCCCCTATGCTTCCAATGTTCATTTCTTCTCTTAAATTGCCTGTTCTTGACGTTGTTCATTGACATCATGTTTGTTTGCCCGATCTCTATCTTCTTCCTTTGCCCGATTTCTACAATGCTCCCATGGATTTTCCCTATAACCTGTCCTATGACCGTTCCTATAAGGGTGTGTGTTGCCATCGCAAAATTCAGCATGGCCACCTCCCCACGACGGGTTAACCATTTCACTATGACTAAGCATTGCTAGTGTGTTTGGGCAATGGTCATTCTTGGGTCGGAGGTGGTCATCGAAATGCAATGGCAGATTCGTTGCCACTACTTGTTTTTTTGTAGCGCCTGCGTTATTTGCTATGACTGCTGTTGCCGACGCTGATTCAGTAGCAGTTCCTTGGCATACATACACACACATAGAATCGTTGCCAAATACTTTCTTTGCAATGTCATTTTCCCAAATCAGACTCGAATCAGAATTTTGATTTTGATCATGATCAATAGCGTGTTGAATATGGGAATATTTACAACAATAATATTTTCCTGCATGCGCACGTGGGAAAAATGTCTGTTTTAATTTTTCAATGGTTTCTAACGGTACTTCATCGTTTTGACTGTCTTTCAATCTTTCGGCGTCGGATTCCGTTGCTGGTACGTCCTTCCAAAATTGTGTATGAAAATCACCTTTCTGGTGTGCAGTTGCGCCTACTGCAGCTACTGATTGCGAAAGAGATAATGCCATTGTCAAACGAAGCATGGTTTTTAATGCACTACCCCCGAATCGTTTATTGGCAGTGGTGAGTTTATGTCGTGCTGCTGTAGTTTCTTTCTTCAGAAAACTTACAGAACAACGCGATGGTTTACCAACTTGATCAAGATTTCCTTCAGATTTTAAACCCATAACCAATGGAATCCCGTGGAATGAGAGCTGCTGCTGCTGCTGTCCTTGGAATAGACACAAGAATACCCATATCATCATGGGTCTCATTGATTTTGACATCATCTTATTATTGCAGTTTAACAAGAACATTGTCATCGCTAATATGTGTGTACAATAGAATTATACTAACACGATATGTCTTTTGCTGTGAATAAGAAGTGTGTTTTTTTCTGTGAACGATAAATCACCGCGGAAATTTTGTCAATGTAACAATTATTTGGCAACTATATTATAGCTATATCTCGTTTTCGTATATAATTTTTTTCCTAAACTGCAAAGATACTTTTTCAATTGGTTCAATGACTATAGAAGAATTGATTTCATCTCAATGCATTTTTTGGAATAATTTATGATCATTTTTATATGACGATGCCGACGATGATGATGATGGCGATGATGACAGATTCATCGAAGAATTACCTTCGAATTCGACGAAACTTCGAAGACGAAGATGATCATGAATGAAAAGAGAGAAAACTACGAATTGACAAAGAACATCTACATCCTGAACACTGAATGACAAACTACATAAAGTATTGTTAAAGGAAGCATGAATCTGATGATCATTTAATTAAAAAAGACGTTGTTCGTCTGTCAGACGAACAACGTCTTTTTTACGCCAAAAACAATTAATTACATAAATCGCCAAAAACTTTATCGCCAAAAATTTGTCGCTTCCCTGTACTGTTGTCCATAAACCCCAAATTGTACTCAACTCATAGATTTCTACCGGCCTCCAATTTGTACATCCAAATTGTCCACCATTTTTTTTTTTGTCGATCGATCGATATAACATGAGATGGTGCCCGAACTACAAGAGGTGACCCCACAACATCATGACCAGAAGAGTTCAACGACAAATGAATTCCGTAGATGGGTCGATGTCATTGCCGATGCACTAATCTTCCAGCTTGCCATTCCCATCACGGGGATACGCGTTGTCGACCATTGATTCACTAATTGCATATCAACCCAACACAATCAATTAAATCGCTACTTTCATACATTCTATTGAAATACTCAGAAATTTTTTAAAACAAACCATAGATCTACACACTAACAATCAAACCATCAATCGTCTCAGGCTTCCTAAAGCAGAATTGATCTTTGGAAATTCAAAACATTTCCGCATAATAGATCATCTAGGGAACTACCCGAACCACATCGAGGAAAATTATTATATCTTCTCAATTTAATATTGCGCCCAGAATACATACCGCATAGCTTATAATCCAAAAAAGCAAAACTTCAAAACCTCGTGTTAAATCACAAAATTGAGAGCATCCTCAAAAAATCCTATATTGAATGCTTTGAGCGATTATTCATCATCACTTTCCGTTTTTTCCCATTAAAATTGGATGATAATTCCCCACTGGGAACGATCACGTCCTTAAAGTTATACTCGAATGTTAAACGCCTTCTCTTATTTGTATTAAAATCATTATCGTCTTTAGACTCTTACTTTCTTCTTCGCAGGACCTCCTTCTTCTTCTTCACTATGCCCAACGATCACTCCACTGGCCTTCGCAATCTCTACAATATCACTGTCCCAATGCAACAACTGCAACCGAATTCTGACAATTCCCATTGCACGACCTATAACTGTTATCCAATCCTGTTCTGCAGGCGTTTTAAACTTTGGTGGTCTTCCGGCGTTTACCCCATTTGCTGCGTCATGCTCAATCACGCCCGCTGTCAGTGGTCTTGGCACCCGCCCGATCAACGTTGCCGCTCTTCTCCCTTTTTCCGTATTCTCTAATCCGTGGTTCACAACGTGCGGAACCGCCAACATAGCTGCATCCTTGCAACATTCCAACAAATCCATCATCGTTTTGTGTCCCACGTCTCGTCTCAATAATGCTTCAATTGCTCTTTGCTCAACCATACTCCACGTTTCACTTTGCTTGAGTAAGTTTGTACGAAATTTTTTATCTGAATCCAATTTCTTCATAAATTCTTGTCCTTTTTCCGAAAAGCCGAATTGAACCAATGCAAGAACGTCTTCAACGCGACGATGCGCAAGGTAATGTACCGTCAATCTTTTTTCTTGGATTTCGAACTCGTGTTTGTTAGGATCGAACTTGCAAAGAATTCGAACTGTGAGTGTCCATTTGTTGAAAATTTTCCTTGCTTCTTCTTTGGTTGCAAACGTATACACTTTGACTCCTTTGAAGCCTTGTTCTGTCCACACAGAGTATGGTTTTTCAGTAAAAGTCTCCAGATCTTTCATTTCGTCGAGATCCAATGCCGCGGGGACTTCGACGTCTGAGAGGAAGCTTTTCCTTTTCAAAATTGTTGCTGAATTTTCATTCTCTTCGTCTTTGTCGTTCTTACTTTCTGCCGTCACTACTTTTTCATTCTCTAGAGTCACCTCGTCCTCACGAGACAAACTAATATTCACATTGCTACTGCTGATATAATCCGTGCTAAGTTTTTTTGCATGCGAGTCATTCAAAGACTCTATACTAGTAGGACCCCGAATTTCATTCTCCACTTGCATCGGCTTGGTACTACCATGATCAACTGCTGGCTTAAGAGAGCCTGGGTCGTTTGACACAACGCTGTCTGTTGTCACACCTGTTATTTGCACTTTTTCTGCTGGGATAATTTCGAGAGATTGCTCGACTAACGCCGATGACGATTTGCTTTGTACCGGGGTCTCTTCAGACATTTCCGTTTCTTCGGACATTTCCGTTTCTTCAGGTGCTTCCGTTTCTTCAGACATTTCCGAATTAATTTCTGGAAAATGTTTCGTGGATTTTAATGCTGCAACAGTGAATTTATTAACTTCTCTCGTCTTGCCTGGATTTTTAAAGCAACAACCCAAGTTCCCAATGGGATTGAACGCCAACACATCCTGTCTGGAGGCACTCAACAATAGACATACATGAGAAACACTGAACATCATCGATCTCGACATCATGAGCGTTGTTTGAATTATTATTGAACTAGTTTTCTGTATTATAATATGGCTAAAGAATTATTCACGAATATCTGGTCTCTATGGTATCAATCTCTTACTATTTCTAATTTCAAAAATCGAATAATGCTATACCGTGATTTTCTATCAAAAGTGATTTTCTATCAAAATCTGTACGCTTGAGCCTTATAATTTGCTGCTTCGATGGAGATTCAGTTAGTGAAATTATTGCTGCAATATTAGTGACGTGCGTTTGTAGAATATTATGTATTCTCGGAATTAATACAATGAAAGCATGATTTTGATTGTTTGATTGGGACTTTTTAGATGTGCCACAATATTAAATACTAATACTGATAGATACACTGCAAAAAAAATAGACACAAATTCCACACGATGCACACATGATGGACAATCAAAGATAAGACTCATTGAATTCACTGGATTCACACGACAAGAAAGAATAATACCAACACAACACCAATGTGGACTTAACACAAAGACCTCCAAGAATACGAACACAAGCCAATAAATTTCCAACGAATCTGATGATTAAATTCTGTTCTGGACTTCCTGTCCACCATGATTACATCGATTCACAAAATCTTTGAATTTTTTTGAGAGATTCATTTTTGAGAAAACTTAGCTACTACTATGTCTTATCATCACTATTCACAATTACAATTCACAATCGTCGTTTCCTCCTCCAATCTCCTCCTCCTCCAAACTTTGAACATTTAATGAACTTTTTATTCTTGATACAACAACAATTTGTTTAAAAAATGATAAAAAACACCGCTTTTTAAACATCGCTGCTGATCGCTACAATTTTTTCTTTCAGTGGTATACCATTATAATTGCATTCACTTCTGTAAAAAAGCCTGTACTGTTGTTGTTGCTTCTGTTGTTGTAACTTTCTTATGATTGTTAATCAGTAGAATTACCAAAGTTCTGTTTAGTAATATTCATCCATTTCGGTGGGCGTTTTTGGGTGTTTGGGAGCGCATTACTCAGCCCGGGCATGAGTTTTGTTCTTTAACTTCTCTCAGGAGGTGTATTGATGTTGGTCTCCTCCTCTGTTAACTTGGTCGCCTATTCTGCTGGGTTGACAGAGTTTATGTATATAGTTCAGAAACATTACCAATTCAAATTTTTTCAGAAATTTTTTCAGAATTCTTATTATTATTACAGCGTACAGACTCCCGCAAAAAAATCAGAAACGCCAACTGCGAATCCAATGGAAATAAATTTTCGGCCCTCCACCTAGTGATCTACGAATAATACATTGATGACGATACTATAACGTTTTTTTTTTGGCACATCGACGATTGATACCATTACAATGTTCTACCTCGAGTCGTTCTTACCTTGTTAACTTTTATGGGTGAGCTCCATGTGCAGAAAAATTACATGAGAACAAAACATTGCGAATGGGCGGCTTACTAGCAATAGCTGAGGCAAAATTATGGGTACTGCTTTTCTTGCCAAGAAATACTGACACAACCCGACTCTATTGCGCGAAACCTCAATATCACACTTAACTATGGAGCTGTATGCGCTCATGCCATGAGAGGTTTGCGAATGACATCCGTTTTGTCACTATTCACTATTCCTCGACTACCGGGCATTGTTTCCCTCGGCCCCATTACACACATGAGGTTTAAAAATAACGTTCCTCAACCGTCCGACTCGCAGGTGTATCGGTGGATCTTGTGAATTTTCCTCAGAAAAATCGAACAAGCTCCGACCAACCATGCTCACTTTATTTTTTTAGTTCCTTTTGCATCCTTCGCATCTCCTCCCCAGCTCCTTCTGCGCCTACTGGATTGTTTTCTATCAGGAGTTCCCTAACACTGAATGGTCGTCACGCTAAAACAATTTTTGGGATTTCACACAACAGACCACGCTGGAGGCTGTGTAGACATTATCAATGGACCGAACATCGTGATGAACCAAAGTAGGATAGACCTACGATATACGATGTTTCTACCGATTGATCATTGACACACCGCTATCTGCCGTCCCAGGATCCGGGATTTTTTGGTTCGGGTTACGACAACCAAGAAGAAATATTGTTGAACTTTAGTGGCCTTGTCTCCTTCAATGCATCAGATGATTGAACCAATTGAATCGAATCGTTTTTTTGGAGTAATTTTGAAACTCGCAATTTATTATGAACACCCCAACCGATGAATACTCAACACTCTCATACAGATCCTCGACGTCGAATCGTTTGCGGAGGATCCGTTTAGCCGTCGCGCTCGAGAAGGAACCGAATCAGTTTTGTTGCTAAACTCAGGTAATGATTTGATGATCAATTATACTTCTTCTTTCAAGAAAGAAATTCTTCAGTAGTCACTGTCGTTTATATCACACTCTGGGATTTTTCATCATGGTGGTCGAATCGTTTGTGGAGGATTCGTTTCAACGAAGGAACCGAATCAGTTTTGTTGCTAAACTCAGGTAATGATTTGATGAATCGATCAATACGTTCTTCTTTCAAGAAAGAAATTTTTCAGTAGTCACTGTCGTTTATATCACTCTCTCAGTTGGGACTTTTTTCATGGTGGTCGAATCGTTTGTGGAGGATTCGTTTCAACGAAGGAACCGAATCAATTTTGTTGCTAAACTCAGCCTGTAATGATTTGATGATGAATTATACTTCTTCTTTCAAGAAAGAAATTTTTCAGTAGTCACTGTCGTTTATTATATCACACAGTCAGTTGGGATTTTTCATCATGGAGGATTCCATGTTACCACCAAAGTTCCATATCATCACCTTGAAAAGCTGATGATTCCATCTGTTCCCAAACTGACGAATCTTCTGAAAATCCTATCATTGACGTGATCGATTGGAAAATCTTATCTCAAGGATACTACTGATAGTCATAAGAGATAAGGTGCTGATCGATGTAAATTTAATGTCGTATGCTGTCAAATGATACCTAAATCAATACTCAGAAAATTCATAATCAATAGTTGGACTTGGACCTATATCACATCACCAATAGATATAGAGGACCAATCTCACAACTTATTATTTTATCTTACACGTTCATAATGCACAGAGCCGATAAAATCGACCTCTGTTGCACCAATCATATCACACGATACTACATTGTTTGGTTCGAGACTTCGATTGCAAATTTGGAAATTTCTAATGTACTGTTGTAAATGCAATATTAAATTCCACTTCAAAATTTAAAAGTTCAAAATTGCCAGGCAATTTTTCTACGACAACTACCCTAATTGGGTAGTCATTGCAATAACTTCGGAACTTCTCAAAGAGATACGTCAAAACAACTTTTTTTTTTTTTTCTACAACTTCATTCATTATCGCGGCAACCACTACAACTGAATCTCTGGTACGTTTTTGGAATTCAATTGCAAATTTGTTGTTGTTTCCTCCTTGAGAATAAAATTTTCTATGCGTCCAGCTAAGCGGGACCTCCTATTTCCATTTGGCAAGATCAAGATATTTATTAATCCAAATGCTCGGACACAACTGCCTAAGGAATTATATACACACACGAAAGACCATTCTCAAAATACGTTAACACCTCCATGTTGATGTTTGTTTCTTGACTTTCGATAAAGGAACGTAACAACTTCCTTACGGACGTAAATGGGTGGGTCCGACCCAGTTACAGTCTCAAAGAAAATGGTTGTGGATTCGGATTTATGGTTCAGGTGGCGCGCCGGCCGTGATAGCACCATTCAATGATTCACCAAAATTAAAGTTGATATGAATGCTGTCTTGGATCATGCCCAATTCGACAATTTTTTTGCAGTACCTTCCAAACTTCCGCCATAGATGATTGAAAACCGGTCTATCTCCACCGCGTCTCTGGAATTCAATGACAAAACGGTCGTTTCCACAAGAATATGCGCGGACTTTAAACACACACTCTATTCCATTTTCGACAAACTTTGCCTTAATAGCACATTTTTGAATGGACTCCTTTTCAATTTCGATGTTTGTTTCTTGTTCCTCGACGAAAACCCACAACAAATTTCTCACCAGACATGGATCGGATGTAAAGACGGGAAGGAGCGTGTATTCCAATACAAACTCCGGGTCTTCCGGTGCTTTCGGTATTTCTTCACTTTCTTTACCCCATAAGGGTTTGCCGATATTTGACTCGAACTGCTGCACCATTGATGAGATATCGGTACATTGCTCTTTGAACGATGGAGAAATGTCAACAGACTCAGGTGACATAAAAGATGCACCGTAAATTGTTGTTAAACCATTGAATAATAGAAATGCAGAGAGACACCATTTGATTCCCAAAGGAACTTGTTTATTACATCCAATCAATGCCATGATGATAAATTTATTCTTAAATACTATGAACTTTTCTAATACTAGTCTATCGCTGATCGTTCGCTTGGCAATTTTACTTATATCGTTGTTAGTTGGAAAAAATGTTCGCTTCTAGAAGCCTTTTACAATATAACTGTAAAGAGTTTACTATAGATTTTTGCTGCAATATTGTGTTTTTTGTTTGGGAAATATATAATTTTCTCTCACAAATGACATTGGCAAACTTGAATATATCTTTCTGAATTTATCGACTTTCATCATGACAAATTGACAATAACATTCATAACATTGATGACTGAATCTGACAACACAAATTCTTGATCGTATTCATTCAAAAAAATCTAATATGGAAATATGGAAAATTGGCTTGAGTATTTGAAAAGAATAGAGATTCACATTCAAGATGCATGACATTTATCGAAGATGTCTTTATAATGTAAACGTCATTCATTTTTTTCTTTTTTTGCAATTCGCGCTTCTCGTTTTTTCAATGAACCGTTTTCTCTTCGTTTTGCCTTCTTTAACGGTCGCGAATGAACCGTAGTTTAATCTCACACTGTCCGCATTCTTTTCTAAAAAACTTACCGGGAAAATTCAATTACGCATTGAGTTTCGATTCATTTCTGTCAAACAAAAAAAAATGCGATGATTGTCTCTTTACTACATTGATTTTAGTAGCAGCTGCGACTGAGCCGCAATCATGTGGAAATTTTTCTAATAATTATTGTCTGACGGGCAATTTATATTTAACAACAACGTGATCAATGCTAATCCGAATAAGTCAAACCCCGCCACAATCCCATTCATGAATTGAATCTGTGAATCTCACTGCAACTGTTTAATAAAGACTATTCATATAATTTGAATGTGTCTTTATATAAACAAGTGGCAACAACAACATCATCAATCCATGATGAGTCGAAACACCATTGTCATGAATCCTGATTATTATATCCTATTCGGGTCATTGATCTCCCATCACCAACAATAATTATTACACTATAATACAAATCCGTACTGCTACTGTCACCATGATGATGTGGTTCATGAGCTGACACTGCTTTTTATTTTTGAACTTTAAAACACAAATACTTTTTCACTAGTTAATACGTAACGTAACACACTCTCGATTAAAATTAAACAATGTGAAACTACATCTCTTGATTGCCTCCACATTATCAATTACTTAAACTTGCTACTAACACCGGCTCACTGGAACAAAAACACAGTTGAAACCTTAAGAACTATTACAACTCGAGGTTTATCTATTCATACAGCGGCGGAAAATCCGATTTGAAAAGAAGACCTTTTCGAATCGATTATTTTCGAAAGGTTAGAACTCATTAAATCATTAACTCACTTTCTAGATCTTGCTCAGGAATCTTCTTAATATCATCCTTGTTTCAACGACAATCTCCACAGTTGACATAGGTGGAAATTTGTCACTCTAGACTAAGACGATTCATCATGTGTTCATCTTTTAAAGAAAAAAATGATACCATGGTGTCTGTGTCTTCATTATCTATATGGCTGTTTTATAAAACACTGCGCAATCGGCGCTTAAAATTGATCATCGCTGAATTGTATTCCAAAGAGCTAACTTACTGCCAGACAAAAAGCCCACCACGAGATTAATTCATTAATCACATCGGGTATAAACTTTTTCGTCTAAATTGCTCTGTATACAGTGTCAATGGATTCTGTTTGTACTTCTTTTTCCTTTTTGAGCGAGCGATACTGCGTACGATGGTTTTTGAAATCCTTATTATTATTTCCCATTGATCACCATAGTCATCGCGGTGTCTGTCAATGTCGATTGTCGATGTCAATGAACAATCTTCACTGAATCTTCGATGTAAAAACCAAATACATTTTTTCAGATTCAACCGAGTTTACCATTATATCCTTCTAAAAAATAAACACATTGTTCATCAACCAATCAAATCAGTGTGTTTATTTCTCTCTATCATCAACGTCCCCACCACACCACCATGTTTTGCTACAACATGACCATTCTTCCTCACAACAACAATACCCAGTTACACGATCATACCATTGATATTTTTCACTCTTCATACAACTATCGGCACGGTTCATCATACAACAACCATAAACTCCACAAGCTGCCATTAAACACGCCGAGCCTGCTAATGCTTCATCACCCATGGCAGCCAATAAACCTCCAAATCCCAACCCTAGATTACTGACTACTTCTAAACAACATGTTTTTTGCATCAACATATCATTATCAACATGTCCTTTGTCACTCGCTAATACTTTATCATCATTTTTCTGCATTACAAATGCCATACCATAGATGTGGTACAACAACCCAAATGGTACTGATAAGATTCCACAAGCGACAAATCCTCTTAACAAAGGATGTTCGTCATTATTAGGTAACCACTCTTCAGCATGAGCCATAAAAAATCCTGACGCTGCTAAGAATACACTGGCACATCCAATCTTCGAACAACTTTGTTGTCGTTCTTTGACGGTATTGCTATTGAATTCCGTACATCCAATATTAGAGGTTTTGGAAGCCCAACCACACGATGCTAACCCACCAAATGGAGCTGCTGTCTGTGCACATAGTCCGACCATTGACGCCACCGCCCAATAACACCACGGACTGTTTGTAACTGCATCGTCCGGAACACCTAACCAATTCTTTGCATCTACTAATGCTATCATACCCATCACACCAGTTGCAATACTGAATAAAAATTGAAATGCTGGTAGGAAACACGCCAAAGAACGAGAACCTGTTGGTTTACTACTAGCATGATGTGCAGTTTGTGGCACAACATCTGCTTCCTCCCCACCACTTGGTGCATCGTCGAGAATGTGATTATAACTTGCATTTTTTGACCCTTGAATTTGGTTGCTGAATTGGATTTTTCCAACTTCTTGTCCCTGTGCTTCAACGATTAACCACCATTGTTCTTGTTCCACCCCTTTTACCGCTCCTTCTATATGGACTGTTTCAACAACAATCGTCTTGTTTTCACTGTTAGTGTATTCAGCATTGTTCAACTGAAGATTGTTACTGCAAAAATTTTTGCACGTGAGTTTTCCTGGTAATTCGTCGGATATCCCTTCAATTTCAACTTGCTCACCATATGGACCCCTAAGAACATCCTTCACGTGAGCCTCAAATTCCACCGCATTCAACTTCAATGTAACTGCTGACTTGAAATCTGCAACATCAACATCCACTTGATCAAATTTGTAATACGCAATTCCATTTAACACCACCTGGACAACGCCAAAAATCGTCATCAAAGTCATACCACTACATGCATCAAGCGTCTTTCGTGTAGGATCATTATCATCAATTTCAACCATATGCCCATCATTACTCCAACCAAACCAACCTTTGATCTGGCAAGCGAAAAATAATCCACCAAGAACCGTTGCAATCGCACCACCTGCAGCTTGTCCTAGTAAAATAAATTGTTGTCTATCTTTTGCAATTTGAGATACCGACCGAAGAGATTTGCTGTGTTCCGTTTCGAACTCTTCCTGCTTTTCTGGATTCAATTTTTCTTTCTCTGCATGTGCTAATTTGGATTCCAAGATTGCTGTTGAAGTGGACCATGCGTTTGGTGTCACAAGTGCTAAGGCTGTGCAACCCGTTGTAGTGTAGAGTAGAATTTCATAAATGGCAATGAGAGGATCAAATTTCTCTGTCTTCCATGGTACACATACGTCAACTATACCAGAACCGAGTCCTGGCAAAGCCAATGGATTAAATTCTTCACCAGATACGCAATATGCGAACCACATCCAAACCGTTGTCAATACCGATCCAATAAGAGAACATACCAATGACATTGATACTTTAGTTTTACATGGAATCCATGTTCTTTGAAAGTTAGCGAATGATGATGCTCCCTCATCACCTTCAATTTGTTTCGTATCCTTGATAAATTTATCGAAACGATGCACCGAATTACCACAACAACTGCCACATCCTTTATGTAACATGATCATTCCCATAACCAAACCAAATTCAGTAACAACAAAATTTGTTTTCGAACTTGCTGTACTAAAAACTGTAAAAAATGTAGATAATGTCATTAGCATCATTTTGATCAAAAAATATGCGCACTCTCCTTGTTTAACTGCTTTTTGGAACTCTCCGAAATCCGTTAATGCTTTAGAACTACTAGTTGATGATGTTGATTGTTGTTCATTCAAACCTTCCTTCGTATTCGGCTTGCAAAGATAACAGAGCCATGGACATACCAAGTCTGTAAGTGATCGAGAGTATGAACTGCAAGATACTGTTGTTGGAGTTGTTGCTGCCACTGTTGCTGTTATGAAGGGAGTCATCGACATCATCTTTTCTGGACCTGGACCATGTAATGTGGAAGATAAAACAACTAGATAAAACATGTTTTTAAACAACGTAATCATCATCGTTGTCATGGACATTGATTTTGTATGTGATTTATTACCGGAAAAAGACATTGTTTGGAATTTGTACTAGTTATACTCCTCACAACTTATTATTATGCTGAAGAATGTTTCAAAATAATGTTTCAAATGCTATAATCACACTGCGAGTGAATCAATTGTTGACATAAAAATTGTGACCAAATTGTTTGATGTAATAATTCATTACATTGTGGATATACTATACATGTTGTGCATTATCATAAATTTGAAATTGGAAATATGGTGGCTACAATTTGCCACCGTGAAGAAAGAACAATGGAATTCTGGATTTGAAAAATTTTCATCGTTGAAAATCCAACGGAATACATCAGAAACTGCATTGAATTTGGACAAATGGATTAAGATTTTACTAGACTCAGACGAAATTCAATCAATGCAATAAAAAACATGAATTGAAACAAAAATTTTTTTTGAAAACTGCAATCAATATCAACAAGGAGACTAAAAACACGGTCGACAAAAACACAATAAAATGTCTCACAACAACATCCCACCGACAAATATACTCCAGAGATAAATTGCAACCTCTGATCCCCAAATAGATATTCTCAAAACAAATGCGTTTCATTCCATTCAAAAAATTCAAATCCGTAGTAACTTCAGGTGCCTCCTGTCGTGATCAGGAAAGAAATTCCTTGAGCCAGCCTGTTATTATTAGCATTTTCCTTGAGATATCAAAAGAGAAAAAGGGTATTATCATACTGTTAATAATTTTTTTTTGACTAAGTCTTTGTTTGGGTGAGTTTTTTAAGAGGTGTTCATGAAAACGAAAGATTGCTTTTTGTTACAATCCTTCCTTTTTTCAAAGTATCAATGCATGCTTTTCCTATAGCTATCGTACCAAAATATCAAAGGAGCATGAGTTGTGCATGCTGCTGCAGCTACTTTCTTCTTTCCTTCATTAGACTCCGTGTAACAACGCATGGTTTTTTCAAACAACTGCAGTTTTTCTTTTTCGTTATCGTTTTTTTACTTTCTCGATGATAATTCGGTTTCATATCGTAATGATATGAAGACTAGATATATTTTAATCCAATGGGCCGATCCTTTCTGAATCAATGATTCATTCAAAAATCGTCTTCGTAAAAAAAAAATATTGTGATTCTATAAATGTTCATAGTCTGAGCGTCTTGAGTTTCTGTCAATATTTCTGTGTCTAAAAAAGCTTCAAATATCAAATATAGCAGCCTCTGCAGTCCTTTCTTTGTCTGTTTGCATACGTGTGTGGTCAAAATTATAGTATCATGTTTTCCGTGTTTATAATGTATGCAATGCTACAAAGAAATCCAAACATCGTGTTGTGTCGTGTGGCTGTTGTTCTTTTTCATATTCGACTTTGCTCATAATATAGTCTGTCATGTTTTGATTCAATCCTTTTCTTTTTTCTCAATTAAACAAATCCAATTATTATCACCCACCGCCAATTACATTTTCATGTAAGAATGCATTCGCATTCCCGTGTCTATAAAATTCAATTCTTTTACCAACCGAAAGCTTGAACTAATCCAATTTTCGCAATATCAGTACCAACTTGTTTTGCTGCACTGAAGTTTGATTCTTCGTTGGACCATCTTTTTCTTGGTTGCGTACGTTCCGCATCTGGTTCAACAAAACCTGCAGTTCCATATGTTGGTGTTCGGAGAAACCTATCTGGGGCTCCTGTTTTTCCGCATTTCAAAAACGCAAATACTTGCCAAAAATACATTTGCATACATGCCAAAGGAACGGAGAAACATTCCTTCATTTGACGATTGTCCTCGTCCGCTCTCTCTATCGCGTGCAGATTATGCTTTTTCAATTCAGCCTCAGTCTCCATGAAATGAGCATGGTGTCGCACTTGTGGTGTCTCGTCACATCGGCCACTTAACAACGCTCCAAAACCAACAAAGTCTAGAAAAATGCACACACCGCACCAGATCATGGTCCATTTCTTCAACTGCTCTGTAACTGGTTGCCAATTTCTGTAGAGATAATATTCGGATTTGCAAGTTGTTGCCTCTACATGATACAACTGTCCAGTTTCTGGATCTTTTCGAATCGCTTGATACTTGCATGGACATGGCATGCAATCAAACGGCATTGGTCCACAACAACAACACGTATTGTCACTTACATCACCGGCCAAACGCATCGACAAAACTTCCGTGTCTCTACCACCGCAACAACAAGGACACAACAAGTTCCAAAAGCAAAGTGTGAAAGGTGAAGGCGGATCAACCGCAACGTATTTGTTATTTTCGTTTCCAAGAAGTTTATCCACACCAGCAGTAACTCCGGTCGCACGGTAATTTACAATTCCACGGTGTTTGAAATCCTCTGGGCACTCTTCAAAATCATCTCTCTTAATTTCAACGTAACCAACTCGTTGTGCTTGCAAATGATGGTTTCCGTCCTTGTCTTTCACGTCGTGAAATTCCAAATTACTTCCCGAGCGAAATGCTGGTACATTGCTTTCGTGCTTTGGGACATCTTCAAAGGTTTCCCATGGCACTTCAGCAGGTTGCTCTGGAGATGTTTCACTTTCAGGGTTGGTTGGTTTCTCCTCTGGTGTCCCTTCAACATCGGCTGGTATCGCTTTTGCTGGTCTTTCCGATACTTTTTCTTCTGTTGTGTCTTTTGCGGTCTTCTCTCCAGCTTGCTCAGCAGGTTCTGGATCATGTTTGTCTTCTTTTACTTCTTGTGTCTCTTCGGCGATAGTTGCTGTGTGCTCTGACGGTTTCTCCTCTTTTTCTTTTTCTTCATCGGAAAATTCTACATCCGATTCTGTTGCTGGCTCTTTAGTTGAAGCTTCAGACTCCGCGTCTGATAGTGGTAGCTGTTCTGCATTTGCAACTTTATTTGTCACGTCTTCTATTGGCTCAATAGATTTTGATTTCGCAATTTTACCATTTTCATTGATGTTATCATCAACATCGTCACTCTTTTCATCTTCTTCACCACAACAAGGTCCGCAAAACGCATTTACGAAAAGAAATTCTTCGTTGATATACAAATTGCTTGCGACAAACGCAGCTAGATTGAATACAGTTGTTGTTCGGATCATGATTAATTTTTTTTTTTGTGTTGAAATGCTAAAAAATGCAACTGAATGCTAATTTTTCGTGATGTGATTACTTGTGAGACTAGTAACTCTAAGAATCTAACAGACTTGAAATGTTGTAAAAAACTCAATGAACTACCAAATACGAACTGCAGAATGATTGAAAATGAGGATGGATTTAAAGGAATTATCCTGGATCATGATGCTAATATCAAAAATCGATGAGAGTCAACAGAGATTATCGGATGGAATGAGTCGACGATGAAATGAAATTGAAATCATAACATAACATAACAACTTCATTTGTTCATTAAAGTCGCTGCAATTGCTTGGAAAAATGAGAATGCTTGATGTAGTGAGCAGATTATTTTTTCTCTGTGTTGACGAAAGCCAAGAAAATCAATTGAGATGAAAATTTATGAAACCGCTTTCGAAAAGAACTTTAAAATTAATTGCTTGCCAGGATTTGGCAAACAAAAAAAATTAACGCGTTATGACGTTGCGTTCTTATGATCATCAAACTGAACAGAACAAGGTTTATGCATACTCAATATCCACTTGCTCCAACATTACTTGCAACAAACAACACATGACGTCACATGTTACATTTGATCAAATTAAAATCTTTATCGGGGAAATATTGATTCACATGGGTCCGATCATGACGCAAACAAGAAATTTACAAATTTTTCGCTATGGAAACAAATATCACTATCATAATCACTGTTGGTATTGTAGATTGTTCAACTCGTCGTATTTTCTTTTTTTTTTTGATGAACGTTTATTATTGTTGCTGCCGCATTATTTATAACTCGTCGTATGTTTTGAAATGATAAATCATTTCAAGATCGCCAAAAAATGCTAATTTAATAATGTAACTGTTTCTTGCTGTGAAGATTCTTCGATGACTCTTTTTTTGCTCTTCTATGAAACACTTAGTAGGGCGACCCAAACGCATGTGGATCTATTACTACACTAAAACAACATATGTTACACGAGACAACTCACTATGACCATGCAGTCAAAATACTGATTCGTCGCTGTTGTCAGGTTTTGTGTTAAAAACTAACGGATGTTTTTTCAATTTAGTCTTCTTCTTATCCTGCGGTAACCACATTTAAGAAGCTATATTGCTACAAGAATCAACCCGAGCCCTATAGACTTACCGGGGTCAATTAGTAGGTATATTACTAGGTAGTGTAGGTATATTACCGGGGTCAATTAGTAGGTAGTGGGGACTGCCCAATGATTTATATCACTATTTCTTATAAAATTCAAATTTTCATCATCAACCAAGCATAAAGTTCTTAAAGCTGAGCCAAGCGTTTTCAACACCCCACGCCCATTTGCTTCGTGCCGGGCTTTTGCCACCTTAGCCTCATGCTGTTGTCGGTGTTGGTCAAACATCTGAAACTGATCTTCCAATTTCGCTCGCCGACTCCAAAGACAACCACGACTGTTTCCATCTAAAACAACTGCGACATCTTGTCCGAACTTCTCCACAACATTTGGAGCTTGCAAAATTCTATCCCATACCTCCGTTGAGTTGCTGGGGACTGCCTCAATATCCAACAATTGTTCTTGTGACAGATCCAAAAACTCTCCATTGACGGAACACAATTGCTTATTATCGACGAACGATAACATCTTGCGGTCGCCAACACCGTGACCTGTGTGTCATTTGGACATTTGAATAACAAACTAACAGCGAGACCTAATTGCAAAGCAGCTAGGTATTGCATGGGATTATCAAACCGGAGAATGCGAATGTCCTTTCTGTGACGATTTCCTGAGTGCTCAGCACATCATCGAAGAATGTGATCATCTTGAGGCCGTGAGAAACTTGTACGACATGTCCGGATCTGAATACGACCTGCAGGGAAATCCGAGATCGATGCTAACATTTTGTCGATGTATTGATGCTTATGCAAATGCTGGGTTAGATATTAAGAAGGAAGTGGAGGTGGAAGGAGAGGCAGGTGGTGATACGAAGTCATAGTAAGTAAGCGAAAATCTGAAATTTTATAAAGTCAAATTGTTTTTGTTGGTCCGTTGAGCAAGGTTGGGATTGTATCAGTTCTGATCTAGCACCGGACAGTTTCACCTGAAAATGTTTCACCTGTGTCACTGGCCAAGGTGAGCAGTGCCACTCTACCTTGGTATGAGATAGTGCTCCCGCCACCGATATTGGTTATGCATGATGGATGGGTTTTGTGATGTGGAGCAGCTTGGCGAGTTTCTTGCTGGAGTCTGAAGTGCGTCATTTGAAGTCTTGAAAAAGTGCGAAATCGATATTAGGTGGCTGGTGATTATTCACCCTTCACCTGTTAGTTGAGGTCTGGTGTCGGAATAAAATCATTTTGATTTAACCCTTGACATGATATGAAATGAAATGAAATGAAATGAAACAATCAATCAACATGGCGCACTGGAATGCGCAATTTAAGATGCAACATTACCACTAATGGAATCATAGTTGTCATCTGAAAAAAGATTTAAAACCAATAGCAACTGGATTGAAACAAAATGTGCCAAATGATTACATCCAATTCTGTATCCATGGAGAATCATCATCGTAATAATTCTATATCGAAACACTCGAACCATTCCAACACACAACTATACACAAAGATAACAATCACACATATATATACCGATCATGCGTGCTTCTAACAAAAGAACGGAACATGACGCTGTTGAAAACAACTTGGCTAAAAAATTTTTTGCGAAAACCATCTTGGAAGAAGAACTAACTTGTTATAAACAACAATACCACTATACTTTAAAATGTTATACAAAAGGCTGCTATACAACTTAATCTACTGAAATATAGATAAGATTCTATCACAAAATCAATGGATGGCTGTTTTGCTAATGTTTAAAAAAAAATTTGTTATCAAATCGGAATAGTAAAGACTGCACTGGATGAAATAATATTAGTAATTAATGTTGAAGAATTACGGAATGTTTGAAATGGACAATATACATCAGATAAAATCATTTCAGAAGAACTATATGTACATTGGAATTGTTGAGGAACAAATTGAGAAATCATTTCAGAATGAACCAACCATCAACTGACACAAACTCTTGAGATACGAACTGACGAAAAATACGACATGGACATCGAGGACAACACAACCACATAAAACTCCTGTTGCTACTCCACTCACACTTAGTTTCTTTTTTCAAACAACCACCATCATCATATAACTCATTAAAGCCCGTGGGCAGTTATTGTGGATCGCCTCGACACTTATCTGATCTAATAATACACAAATGGAATTGTGCTGCACGTGGCATTTTACAAATTAAAGTTTTGATAAGGAAAATTAACAATCCATTCACCGCGAAATGGATTTGGTAGGATCTGATTGGGCTGGGTGTTGATTGATGTCGTATATGCTTCTAAATATTTTTTGCCCAGCTAATCCTCTGTCGTGTTTCGTCTGTAATAGACTAATCTGTCGAGAGTCGTGTGATAATTCTAAAGCCTAACATAATCACACTTCGACTATATTACACTGATCGTATGGCATCATGCGATCTTTTTTTTTTCCAGGTTCTTCTTATCCGTTATATATTTCATCCTTTGCGTGCTCCTGTTGAATTATTGAATTCGATACTACTACTCACCACGCAACCGTCAAGATCGAAGGATGATATCCAATGTTACTATTTTCTACTATTAATGCATCTCTGCCCTGCGTTATCAACTGGTCGTATTTACAATGGGATTGTTTGGTGGGCGTTGATGAATAATTATTGCAGAAAGAGATTTCAGAGGAACCGTTGAAAAAAAAACTTGGTGTTGATCTCAGTTTGCTGTTAAAAGTCTACCACTGAAAAATTTTTTTCGTCATCATAATACTATCTTTCTAATGTGTCGCCGGCCAATATCATATTTTTTTCTTAAAAAAAAATATCTGCGATATTGTTTTACGTTCTCAATTCATCTGTTCATGCACTGGTTTGACTGAAAAGACTTTGACTGGGTTCTCATGAAAACAGATTGATATCATATATTACACTCACCGCTTGTAGAATTTTGTTTTTAACTTTGATACTATGCCATAAATTACCAGCATGTTGGATTTCTTCTATCTGGGTCTGGGATATCAGTAATTTGGGATGGTCTTGACTTTGCCAGAAGCTGATACTTCAGAAATTGCTCCACTTTCTGGATTTCTTCCTGTTCTTTGTCGCAGTGTTTTCGGAATTCCCCTCGTCACTTGATTACTCTTCCTTTTTCGAACCCCGACAACAACAACTACACTCCCGCATAATGCATAAATAGGAATAAATGCATAAACCGCAACTCAAACCTGCATCTACTGGAATGAGACACTTGTGCATTTTCTCAGGGTCGGCGAGCGCCATAACTAACGCTCCTGCTAACACTGTTGCGATCCCTTTTATGGTCAATTTCAAACTCGCTGCATCCCAACCACTTTGTGATTTTTTATCTTCCTTCTCCGTGGATCGACTGCAACAACAAATGGAATCCAATAATTTGTTCCGTTTAATAATGAGATTAGATTCATTTGATGAAATAAACAATTTATTTCAATCCTGTCGTTTGTTGAAAAAGAATTTCTAACGTAACTATAATATCTCGCCTATGTTTACGTTTGACTTTTTGACCGCTGTAGTAATTCTCACCTATTTTTCACTTACTCAATGACATTGTATATACCTAAAACTTAATACTATTAATTCACAAGTCTTAAATAGATAAATCAACGCGACTCCATATGACCAGATGATTTTTTTCCTTGGATGCATCCATGTAAATGTTTTTTTATTGCTTTTTCTAACCGGCGCCATGGTAAATTTTCCAATGGAACTAATTTATCTCTATTGCTTTCTGTATACAACGAACTTACTACAAAAACAAC
>Ga0099797_100498_pt1 | contig 25262 bp, 21 predicted proteins | sample Uncmet_Sort48C_1_FD_89871 | JGI IMG/M metagenome (GOLD analysis project Ga0099797, IMG submission 89871) | Marine eukaryotic communities from CALCOFI LINE 67, Pacific Ocean - C012_Sort48C_1 | ecosystem: Environmental > Aquatic > Marine > Oceanic | place: Pacific Ocean: Monterey Bay | collected...
TCTACCGCTATAGTGCCGCAGCGGCGGCTTGCTTTCGTTTTCTGTGTATACTATGGCGACTTGGACTCCGTAAAAACACACTCTGCGGAGAAAACTTACCCCAGTGCCAGTCCGTATCGCGATTTGATTAGTCATCTGCTTCGTCTTTGCCGGTGATATTGTATATCATGGCGATTTGTTTTCGTTTTCTGTGTATACTATCGCACTTATCAGCTATTGTCGTTTCTTGTCAGTTATTGCCATGGTTGTCACTCTACGTCCTGTTAGGGCCTGTCATTCATTGGTCTTTTCCCACCGCAAGACTTCATTTTCTACTTGCCCGCCTTTTCACTCGAGTGACTTCTTTTTCTACTGACCCGCATCTTTATTCTCATGAGATCCTCATCCAAATTTGATTCACACCACCACAAAGATGAACCAATCATCAAGAGGACGGCGGTGATCAACACTAGAACTAGTGGCAAAAGTTGTAGGCAAATTTACCGTCGGGGTCCTTGCAGATCTGCAAACGATAGAAACCCTCTGAAACTTTAACCTGGACACTTGCACTGAGATACAGACGACCTGGATCACCCGTCCGGCTTTTCGTCTTCCCGATGTCTTGTATCTTTTTTCGAAGATACTCCACAGAATACCTATCCACTTGGGAGGTTTTAGGGAACTGGACCTTGTAGGTTATTTTTTCAACGTTATTACCCTTATACTTTTCTTTTTCATAGTTTTCTACCTCGACTGTGTCACCCTTTAAGCTGAGAAAGAACTTCACTTCGTCTCCGAATTTCTTCCCTCGTCCTGTCTTGCCTGTTCCTCCAACAGTACCCCATTTCTGAATGGATTTTGGGTCTTTCATCCAGGACAAATCCGTGTTGTCCTGTTGTGGATCTGATTTTTGAATCCGAAACGCCATGACTGCAAATGTCATCACTGCAAATGTCACGGCCGGCATCTTTGCGCACAACGAAAATCTAGCCATGTTGGAGGAGATTTGAGATGGAGACTTATTATTAGAGCAAAAAAGAGAGATGGAGACTATAGCTCTTGCTTTGTTAAATTGTTGCTGCCTTTGCTCAATATAGCTTGGAATGTAAAAGAAGGAAGAGAGACTTTCAGTCCTTGAGACGGTTTTTTTACTTATAGCAATGAATTTAAGGAGAATTTGCAAAAAGAGACAATGAATTCGTTTGGAATTGTTCTGCTTTTTTTTACTCTGTGTGTGCTCTGTGAGGGTTTTCAGAAAGGAAAAATGCAATGAGGTAATGCAGAACGCAAGGATTTCAGAAAATAAAAATTATTACACTGAGATAATGCGCGTGACGCTCCTGATAGATAGTTGGCTAGGTTTGCGATGCTTGGCTAGGTTTGCGATGCTTGGCTAGGTTTGCGATACTTGGCTAGGTTTGCGATACTTGGCTAGGTTTGCGATACTTGGCTGGGTTTGCGATACTTGTCTGTGTTTGCGATACTTGACTGTGTTTGCGATACTTGCCTGTGTTTGCGATACTTGACTGTGTTTGCGATACTTGGCTAGGTTTGCGATACTTGTCAATGTTTGCGATACTTGTCAGTGTTTGCGATACTTGGCTGGGTTTGCGATACTTGTCTGTGTTTGCGATACTTGTCTGTGTTTGCGATACTTGTCAATGTTTGCGATGCTTGTCAATGTTTGCGATGCTTGGCTAGGTTTGCGATACTTGTCTGTGTTTGCGATACTTGTCAATGTTTGCGATGCTTGTCAATGTTTGCGATGCTTGGCTAGGCTTGCGATGCTTGTCAATGTTTGCGATGCTTAACCTCGTTGACAATCGAGATTCCAAGATGAATAGAAAACAATTGGAAAAGAATGAAAATGCATTGGAAATTGCTTGAGCATACCATGGATTTCTTTCGAATCCCTCAACACTCCTGACAATAATGACCGTTCCCCTGACACTGCAAAAAACGAAAAACGAAAACTATACACGGCAAAACGGATCCGATTCGGATTCAAATTGCTCCACACGAATCCGCCTCAGCTCAGCTCAACTCACTTCAAACATTATTACCCAGGACACCCAGGACACCGCCTGCTGCCGTCTATAAAATGAAAATAAATCCAAAAAATCGCTTTTGCATCAAACTCCCGCACTCCTCACACCACTGACATGAAATCACCTGCCTCCTCCAAAAAACGAAGACACCACAACCATAGACCGCTGCTGCCAACGATAAAAGACATCGCGTCGCCCTGTCGATTTGAGATCACGAGGGAAAAATTTTCGCCAAAGGGTCTGGCTATAAATTCCCGCACCCCTCACACCACCGACATGAAATCACCGGGCTCCTGCAAAAAACGAAAACACCACAGACATAGGCCGCTGCTGCCAACGATAAAAAGAAAAACGCTATCTGATCTTCTGGATCTGAGATCGAATTCGACGCGAGGGAAAAAATTTTGCCAAAGGGTCTGGCTATAAATTCCCGCACCCCTCACACCACCGACATGAAATCACCGGGCTCCTCCAAAAAGCGAAAACACCACAGACATAGGCCGCTGCTGCCAACGATAAAAAGAAAAACGCTATCTGATCTTCTTGATCTGAGATCGAATTCGACGCGAGGGAAAAAATTTTGCCAAAGGGTCTGGCTATAAATTCCCGCACCCCTCACACCACCGACATGAAATCACCGGGCTCCTCCAAAAAGCGAAAACACCACAGACATAGGCCGCTGCTGCCAACGATAAAAAGCAAAACGCTATCTGATCTTCTTGATCTGAGATCGAATTCGACGCGAGGGAAAAACTTTTGCCAAAGGGTCTGGCTATAAATTCCCGCACCCCTCACACCACCGACATGAAATCACCGGGCTCCTGCAAAAAACGAAAACACCACAGACATAGGCCGCTGCTGCCAACGATGAAAAAGGAAATAGGCTGTATGATCCGCTTGATTTTACATCAACTTATCAAGAGGGAAAAACTCCAAAAAATCGTCTGGCTATAAATTCCCGCACCACGGGAATACACTGCAAAAAATCTATCAGAACCTACAAAAAACCGAAACCACCACAGTCGTAATTTAAAACGGCTCACACTGCTGCCGATAATAGTAAGACTGCTGATAAAATGCAGTTTCTGTCCATGTCAGACTGAGGTTAAGACACCTGCACAACTTCACAGCATCAATATGAAGAAGCTTCACAACATCCATCCTATTGCGAACAAACCTTTACCACCAAAGGATCACCATCCTTCAGTTCTCTTCGACTCTGGGGGTCTTTGCATAGCATTTAGCTTGCGGTCTTATGTTGCCTCAGTTTGAAACTTATTTTTCTGCCATTCAGAATTTATCTTTACACTTTTTTTTCAATGTTGCATGTAAATCCATGTGAGTCAATGCCTTTTTTTCAATATTATGCTACATATAAATCCATGTGACAGACCCATACTCTAAAAGTTAAAACGCTTCCCAGCAGACAGTTGAATCATAATACGGCAGAGCCATATTGTAGTATGACAGTGTAGATATGCAATCTGACTCCATAATGGCACTGCCAACGAATGGCCAATGAAGCTATGAGGTCTCAGACTCTTACTCTCAAAGCCTCGCATCTAATACAATAAACTAATCTGACGACCATGAGACGCATGGATGTACACAGATGCCATTTGATTTCTCCACCCAGCAGAGAATTCTGATCTGTGCACTTCACTGCTAAATAGCCGACAGATGCAGACGAAACAGAGACAGTCTCTGAGACTGTCAACGCCGCCATTGTGATTAGTCATCTGCTTCGTCTTCTCCGGTAGTATATCATGGCGGTTTGCTTTCATTTTTTAGTCACTCTCTGGGTATACTATGGCGACTTGGACTCCGTAAAAACACACTCTGCGGAGAAAACTTCACCCAATGCCGGTCCGTATCGCAATTTGCTTAGACAGGTGACTCTTGGAATGGCTGAACTCAGTCGAGACATGAAAATTCTGCATGCGTGAGACGGTTCCACATGTTTGGGCCTTCTTCGAATCTTCTGTCGAGGAATCACAACAAAAGCACGTGGCTCTCGCGAATACTAACCGCAAAAACGGACTCTGTGTTACGTATCGAATTAAATCAAATTTGAAAATTGACACGGAACTACGTTGGCCTTATGATCAGAAGTTTGAAGCTTCAAACTTCAGAAATTTTCCAGAGCTAAATTCCAGTCAGGCTCTGCTTCTTAGATCGAGGGCGGTACTTTGTAGGGCCAGGCACCATCACGCTTCCATCCAATCCTCTAAAAGCCAGATTACCGTACCCAGCGGCACTTTCACGCATCAGATCATAGGGTGGCGGCTCATCTTTTGGCTTTTGATTTGGTGCTTGTGTCGGCTGGTTCTGCGGCTTTTCCGGCTTTGGATCTTTTTTCTGCTTTGGGTAGACTTTTTTCAAGTTCTCCAGAGCCTGATCCTGTAAGTTGGCAGGGTCTGCTTTCTCTTCTGTCTTGGCGGAGCCTCTCAGATTCCTATACTGGGTCCAGAACCATTCTGCTGTTGAATTTTTGCTATCTTCATTTTGAGTCGCGCCGTGCGTATGAGTCTTGCTTCCACCAAATCCTCTTGAGGTCGGTAACCATTTCATCGTTACCCCCTCCACCACTTGGCCCTCCATCATCAACACGATGGAAACAGCATGCATCCTTTTTTTCCCCCCACTGAGCACATAGGAACCACAAAAGGACATTTTGCGCACTGTTGTAGTTGTTGAATGTTTCTTGAATTTGTTGAACAGATGTTGCCCAGATTATTTTGCGAACCGCCAATCTTTATTGAGAACCTGTCTGCTTTTCTTTCTTGCAGATTCCTTCTATCCTTCGGGTTTCAGTCGTGTGACGTTTTGCAAGACTTCTAAGACTTGTGACTCGTTCGCCTTTTAGGCCGTTCGTTGTTCTGTTGTCAGACCGAGTCAGATTTATTCTGTCGGTGAATAGAAGTCTAGACTTCAAGAATCAATTGTCAAAAAAAAGAGTCGACTAACCACTTGAAAAAAGGCCTGCCGCTGTCACTTTGGACCTCGTTTCGTTCTGAATATGAGTTTCGATCTTGGGAATGTAATCTGAAAATTTCGATCACGTCTCTCAACGAGTTGGAGACTCAAACTTCGCTGCAATATGATTGTATGAGTTCAAATTTGAAAACTGTTATGTCCATTTGATGGGAAGATGGGGATGGAAATCGTTTCTCAATTGAAAAATACTCATCTTGCAAGGGACAATAAATACTGCTGCTGCCGAGTCCAATCAATGTCATTGAAAAAAAAAAAAAAAAACGATCTTGCGAGGGACATGACTACACTTGTCCAATCCTGAGGAAGAGTCATCTTGCGAGAGAAATTGCCGCCGTGATCTAATAGACTGCTTACCTATGCATTGTTGTCTGATTCTGAATCATGAAAAAAGAAACCATCTTGCGAGGGACATACGATATGGAATCAGTCATGATATTTTTACAAAAAGTTAACATAGATACGATCTCGCAAAAACGTCGCAAAAACATCCACATGAAAACGATGATAAATACCATCGCAAAAACTTCCCGCCATTTTGATTCCGAAGAGAAAAAATACTACTGAACCTACATAAAAACGGATAGTGCCACACCTGTCAACGACCAATGGCAAAATACATACGCCGTCGCTGATGTCATGATAATATGATTGGCATGTGATATCTGCGATTCCGAAATCCATGAGACATACTGAAATTAGTAGTTTCAAATTACATCGCAAACTATAAACACCTCTCGCAGCAGAAAACTATAAAACGAACAAGAATCGACTCCGCCAAAAAACAGTTTACTTTACTTTACTTACTCAGTGGATTCGTCACGCATTGCTCACTGACATAGACATCGACGCAGTGGATTCATCACATATTGCTCACTGACACATTGCTCACTGACACTTTGCTCACTGACCAGCCGCAGCTGATAACTTAAATCTTGACTGTCATAGAAACCGACAAGCATCCTCCTCTTCATTTTTTTACATTTATCCTCCTCTTTGTTTCTACATTTATCCTCTTCATTTCTTCATTGGGATCCTCTTCATTTGTACACTCATCCTCTTCTGTAATTCTACATTTATCCTCTTCGTTTCTGCGTTGGGGTCCTCTTCATTTCAACTGACAGTAACATTGGTATCTACAACTACTGTACTTGGTACAAATGCTTGGTACAAGTGTACCTGGTGCAAATGAGGACATTGATGCGGAATCTAATACGGAAATCTTTTCTAATTTTTACTTTTCTCCATTTTTTGGTATCTGCTTACTTCCTTTACTTTACTAGACAGGTATCTGCTTACTTGCAGTCATACAAGGCTATCTGCTTACTTACAGTCATAGACATAGACTGGCTTCTGCTTACTTACAGTCATACCAGGCCTGTTCACATAAAACCCGCTCACGAGTCTCCATTGATTTCGCTTCACATGAAACCCGCTCACGAGTCTCCATTGATTTCGCTTCTTACTTTTCTACTTTGGTAGACTAGTCTTTATCACATTTTACTTTACTGGCACTTGGGCCCCGGCGTTCTACAGATCGTCAAAGACGTTTGAAATATCTCACAAGATGCGATATCTCCCTTTCACATCGTGATCCATCTGGCTTGCGCCCAGGGCGTGGTAGATTAACGGTTAATCTACCACGCTCTGGCAGCTACCAAATTCAGCTAGGTTATTGGCTCAGCACCACTTCAATCGGGTTGTGGTCTGACAGTTCGCGTCGAAATACTCCTTCATCGGACATGGACAACCCGACTGGCAAGATGGCCACCGCCACGGTTGGCGAAATCTGTGGCGACTTTGGATTTTGGAACACGTAAAAATGATCGACAACGCCGCCGTTGATGCTCGAGATGGAAGAGACCAAGTCTGCGTCTGCACTGTTGTCGTTGTTGGATGCGGGCAATCGCGCGAGCCTATCGCTACCATGATGCAGCGACAAGCTATCCGGAATCGCCTGATATGTCGTCCACAATTCCGGGGTCACACTCTCGAAGATTTCAGGCGCGGCGTTGCGGTATTTTTCTGTACACGCTGGGGCCTCCTCTGCAGTCAGTCCATTGGTGTCGCCACCAGCGATGGCATAATGGATGCCGTTGTTTTCGACAGACAAATACTCGGCGAGCAGGTGGAGTTCATCTTGCTTCAACGTAGGTGCGTATTTGTGCTGTTTCATCCAATGACGCGCGGCTACATCGTCAGAGGATCCACCAGAGAGATGGAAAGACGCAAAAGCCAGACCGGTCTGCTTATTGACAGCAATCGCAGCACAACGAGGGTTGAAAGCACCTGCCTCGATCTCACTTTCATCTTTGTCGTATTCCAACAACTGGTCTCCAGTCTTCTTGGGTTCCATACTCACACTCACTGGACTCTTTTCCATTTTCCTGTCCTCCACTTCTTTAAAGGCCCAGGGTTTCTCTTCGAATACTTCTGGACTGGTTTCCACGATGAAGGTTTGTGATTCATCTTCAAACATTGAAACATCTCCCAACCTGGGATGCTGATTCTCAGTCTTCACGTAAACCCGATTGCGCATTCTCCTTTCTGTCTTTTTCTTTCCCTGCTCGCAGCCATCTCCGTAGTTTTTGCCACCGTCATCATCACACCAATACTGTTCAGCCACACACTCAGCGACCACTTTGTAGCCTTTGACTTCTTTGTCAATATCCTCCTGTGTCAGAATAACGTCTGGAGCATTTGCCTGATCATGCAACTCATTCAAATGCTTTTCCAGTTCACCTGCCCTTCTTTGTCCTTCATCCTTACCCTTGTCCCCGCCCCTTCCTTCCAGATTGAAGGATCTCACTCGCAAACCGGCGGGATTTGGTGTCTTTTTTGTTGTCGCGGTTGTTCCTGGAAAGCCCTTGAAAAGTCTGGGTCTCTTTGGAGGACTCGGAGAGCCAGGACTAGGCTGACTCAAGTCGACCTGTCCAGACAGAATATCCTCTGAATTCGAATTGGTATTCTGCTCGGTTGCCATTGTTGGCTTTTGTTTGGACTTCACTGACTTTGAGAAGAGGGTCTTCCGGGTCCTCACTCCAACGTGAGACGGATTCGGATACACAATTACCGTGGAAACCACACCAGAAATCTGATGGGAGAACATCAATAGAGAAGCCACGCTCTGGCTCACTCTCGGGGTTTTCATTTTTTGGCTAGCCTTAGGCATTGTTGGTTGAGTGTCTGTTTGGAAATTGATTGTAATGCGGGTTGCAATTCTGCTGGTGAGGAGATCTGGAGTTTGACTCTGAGGAGCTATTAAGTTTTGGTACGAGAACTGCTGAGACAGCTTCTCAGTTTCAAATTGAATTATGTTTGGAGCTCGAGAGACAACGTCCCGGGCCTCATAATGTTCTAGAAGACTAAATTTAGGTCAATCTGAAGTGATTCAATGCATGCGACTCCAACTTTACTGTCAATATGGCAATAAATATGCAGAAACGAATGAGAAATATTATTTTTTTCAGCTTACAAGTTACTCGGCCAAAATTTCAAATCATATGGGTGCCGATCCTCAGAAAGACACTGAAAACTCAGATTGGAAGACGGGCACGAGATTCAGAATCGAGATTCAGAATGGTTATTGAAACTGTAGCTGTAAGTACTGACGAAATAGTACGAGCCCTTTAAATTCTCACAGGAAAGCTCGGCAATCTCAACTCCGCAATCAGAATCTCAACTGTCCTGGACGTTTTATAAAAAAAGTTCTGAATTCATTTCATGACCCGACAAAAGACTGAAACTCTCCGCGTAGTACTCCGCAAAAAAGTCAGAACTCATACACGCAGGCATCATCTTTTGGAGAAAATCAAACTCGCAGAAAGATTCTTGTGGAGAAAATCAAACTCGCAAAAAAAATCTTGTGGAGAAATACGATATCATATGCACAATGACAACGATTCTCGCGAAGAAGCGAAGAAAAACCAAACTCGCACTGATCGTCACGGGCATGAATGACGTCATGGACAAAACTCATCTGAGAGTCGCTGCTCTTCTGATACTGCTCTTCTGATTCTGCTGATGATAATATTCTCCAACGCGAAAAGTTCCCACACTATTTCTCTAGGTAGACTAAAAATAGCCTAGATCGCACACGAAATGGAAGACTGCCACAATTTTGGCCACAATTTTCGCAGACTTCGCTCGGACTGTCACTAGTCTTCACTCAGAGTCAAGCTGCGCCTGATATTTGAAATAACTTCCCTCGTACTCAATACTCTCACTTCACTCGTGTAATTGCAGCTGTCACTGCACTCTGCATTTTAGTAGTTTTATCTCGAGAATCGAGACAATTTACAAAGGAACACGTCAAGATTTCTCAGAGTCACACTCAATCACGGTCTCAGAATCTCAGACTGAGACCATCACATTGGCAACTCCCGTGCCTGACAATTGAAATCCCTTTGGAATTTGATTCCACATTTTGGAATCAAATGCCAACCAATGCCATTAGCCTTAATAGGCCTCCCCCGCACCTACTCAGGCCCTAACATGACGTTTAGCTTCCCTCTCATCCCTATACATCTCATCCCTAATCGTTGGCAATACATAATACGCAGCTGCAATGTACACGAAGAAAACTATAAATTATTCGTGACGATTGAGCATTGTCAGTTTCATATGAGCTGTACTGCATACACAATTTTCGTGTTGCCGAAATTCATGCAACGCGAAATTCGTACGCGAAGTTCGTACACTGACGATTGTCGAAACTAAATGGCTAATACCGTTAATACACCGCTGTAAATCTAAGTCGCATAATCTAAATCGCATAATCTAAATCGCATCATCATCATACGTCAGAAACAATTTGAATTTCAATCTACTGTAAGTAACATTACATGAATCGTGGCCAGGAAGAAATGGCTGAATCTACTGTAACATGAATCGTGTGAGGCCAGGAAGAAATGGCTGAATCTACTGTAACATGAATCGTGTGAGGCCAGGAAGAAATGGCTTCTACTGTAACATGAATCGTGTGAGGCCAGGAAGAAATGGCTTTGTAAATTTGTAAAGGAAAAATAGTAAATACCACAGCAACGAATAAATTTTGACACCACAACAAGAAACAAAATAAAACATCAATACTGTTGAATAATATCCGTCATCAATGCAATATCAGCAATACACTACTTCTGGACATAACGACAAAAAGAATCATGCGCCACCATGGGCGTAAACGGTTTGTGAAATTTGTCTGCCACATCTGTGTTCATTCGACCGTCCCTCATGCAGAGAGGTCACGATTTTTTCGTGTTTTCTGCTAAACCTTATCTCAGAGCAACTCTGTCAGACTCATACGATATCACCCCATTCATCTCCGCTATCGTATGCCTTGAGTTTCTCTATCTTCTCTATCATGATGCCTTCCTCACAACAGAATACTTTAAGTAACTTACAACGCCAGGAGAGGAGAGGAGAGTACAACTGTTACTCTGTCAGACTCAACTTGGAACAACCTTACGCCTCATACATTCTCTTATCTCTATCTGACAAATAGCTCTATCTGACAAATTGCATTGCTTACAACTCAAAACTCTCTAAATCTATGGACAATATAAATCCATGAAGTCCAATGGTAAAACTGAAAACGCAGCGACTAACTTTATATCTTTCCTTAAATGTAGACAGTCACAATGTCACTCAAGAAGAAAGAAGAAGGTCTTTTCATTTTGTTCCAGTTCATGAGTCATTTAATGCAATCGTGAAAAAAAAAACTGGTCTGCATTTGAATTCAAGTTGTTGCAAGCTTGCTGTTATCACATGACTCGTGGCTAACTAAACTTCTGTCCCCTTCAATAAACTAAAATCTGTTCTGTTCAAACTCAATCTGTCTGCTTCAAACTCAACTGCTCTCCCGATAAATTTAATAGTCCCGCATTCTGAAGGGCCTTCATTGAATGGTCTCAATGGGATTCCGTTTCTGAAACGCAATGCCAAGAGCCAATACCACACTCGCCGACTTTATAACTGTCACTGTCACAATCCGCAACGACCTTCATATCACTGTCGCAGTTAATGACATTTCAGCTCGGACGCGTCAAATCCTGGAATTTTGGCCACTGAATCAATGGCACAAGTCGTAATTTAGAGCCTCCTCATAAATCACATCGAAAATCACGTCATAAAATTAATCACATCGAGAATGGAATCGTGAATCACATCGAAAATCAACTCATAAATCAAATCAAGACTGGAATCGTCAATCACATCGAGAATGGTCGACTCATAAATCAAACAGAGACATCATTCGACTCATAAATCACATCGAGAGTGGACGCCCTTCATCATGTGAATACATGTAACTCAAATATTTTTTTCTGTACAATGCAGCATTGCGAAGTGTTGTCTTGAACCTGTCAGAGCATGTCAAGGCACATTTCAACATTGTCGAAAGCGCTATGCGCATCGCAATCTAAACAAGTGAGATAGTCATAAAATGACGTCTCCATTATCATCGTCATCATCAGAGAATGACTGTCACGACCTACGTTACAGGCTCATTACAACTGTCTCTCCTTCGCCATAGGAGAGGACTAGCGTTTTCCCTTTTTCTTCTTTTTCCGCAGCTTTTTTTTGCATCACTTCTATTCTGTCTATCATCTTTTCTCTTTCTGGTCTGAAAGAATTTTTCTTTAAGTTTTCTCCAAGATGACTCTTTTCTCCAAGAATTTTTGTTTACTTTTTTCAGAGCTTCATCTTCTTCTTGAGAAGGCACTGTGGTACAGGAGTCACAAGAAACTCACTGATTTTGAAGACTCAGTCTCAGAGGAAGCGTCATCTAATTTTCTGAAGAGGCCAACCTTTGGAATACACACATCGAGTGGACGGCCTTCAGCTACAGACTCATCTCCATTCCATTCACAGTGATATGAGGCTTCATTCTATTCACAGTGATACGATGCATGTGTCTGGGTCTCCATTCCTCGGTAGATCTCGGCGAGACATTATCATCTTGTTCGTCGCCATCTGACCTTTTCACCATTTGTGGAGGAGATTCATTCCCCTTTGTTATTTGTGCTGCACTTTCTCCGTTGTTAGTTGTCCCTTCCGTCTTCTGTGCAAAATCTGTCTCCTTTGATGGTGCTACAACATCAACATCTGTATTTGATACTGCACTTGCTGCATCGTTATCAGTATTCGCTCTTTTCGTGAATAGTACTGGTTGCCCCGTCAGTTTTCGAGCGGGTCCCTTAACAAACCGCCATTGTTTGTCTGCGTATTTCACCTCAGACAAAGTCTCGTAGTCTGTTGGTTTGCCTTCACGCTTCGTGAACACTTCGAGACACAACTGCGGAACGACGTTCCGAACGCGTGTCAGTCTGACCCTCGTGCCAGTTACTGGCTCTAGAACGTTCTTGGTGGCGATCCGTCTAATACGCGCCTTCATTACCAACTCGTCTAGGATGACACTACGATATTTTGTTTGTCTATCATCAGGAAGTTTGTTTATCAGACCCCGTTTCAGGTCTGTGGACAATTCGAGTTCAAACGGTGGCGAGATTCCGTCCTTGCTGGTGTCCTTAGCAGCGTTCGACATAGCATAGCCATTGTTCTTTAAAATTTCTTGTACAACCTGTCCGGTGAATAAGTTGGAGTCTTTTCCGAACATCCGCGGCAGCCGCATGGTCAATAGATTAGGCAAGCCCGGATTGTTCATACTGTATACCTGCAGCATTTCCCCCAGAAACACAACCGCGGAGAAGAATGGACTCAAGACAGATTGGAACTTCAACCGGAACAATGGGCCTGGCGACATTATCTCAGATTCGTTGGCTTTTGAAGGCTTTTGAATGATTCACTAATGTCAATTAAGTAATCACACTTCTTGCGTCGTGTTTTGCAGATGAAATCTTCAATGACGGCAACGATATAGCCCTTATACTGTTCAGTTTTTGAAAAAAAGACTTGTCACTTTTGTCACTGTGACTTCGGGCCTCGTTTGGTTCTGAGTATGAGTTTCAATCTTGGGAATGGTGTTAAAACTTTAATCTGAATCAGAATGGAGTCACGTCTGTTGACAAATGACAGAGGCAAACTTCACTGCAGTTTGATTGTATCATTGAGTTCAAATTTGAAAACTATGGGAAATTTAATAGGGACCATATGATGTGGTCCTGGAAACGCTTTCCAATTCTAAGCGTTCTAAACACGTTCTGAACGTGCCCCATTATTGATTGCAAAATAATCATCTTGCGAGGGACAACAGTATTGCAATGTATACTGCAGCTGCCGAATATCATCAAATCATGAAAGAGAACCATCTTGCAAGGGACATTACTACGTTTATCCAATCATGAAGAAAAACCATCTTGCAAGGGACATTAATAGACTGCTGAATCATGAGAAAAGAAACCATCTGACGATGGACATACGATATAAAATCAATGATGAGAAGAATCTCGCAAAAACCAATCAAGAAAAATCTTCGCAAAAAGAGAAAAGCAAAAATTTCCCGCCATATTTAATCCAAAGAGCAAAAATAATACTGCACCTACACAAAGACCCAGGAGACCACACCTATTCGCCATGAGAACATAATGGCAAAAAATGGCAAAATACATACGACTGCACTATCTGTGGCTCTGAAAGCGATGAGTCTAGATCTGACTACTTACACCCTTCCAAAGGGCCTTTGGCTTTCTCACGCATGAATCTGAAACCACACTGCAAGGTTACCTCTCACCGCAGCTCAGAATAAAACAAACAAGAATCGACTCCGAACTCGGAGACTCAGACAGGAAATTACCTTCAAACCGCCTGGGAATCTGGGCAAAACAATCGCCTGGGAATCTGGGCAAACCGATGGATTACCTTGGAGAAGAGTCGTCTGACTGAGTCTTAGAAACTACTAAGTGACAGCTTAGACTAAAAAATTACAACCTCAATCGTGGCCAGGTAGAAAGGGCTTCACTAAAGGAAAAGACTAAATTCAACACTACACAATGACAGCAAAAACTAAGTGCTGGACTGTCAAGCTACATTTAGACTTAGCACGACGCCGTGGCTTAGCACGATGCAACTTCTCCGCAGACTACTACAGGCCACCTTTCTGCACATTACATGCGCCACATGACTCGTGAATCTCTGCACATTACACCAGTTATGGACATAACGACAAAAGAATCTGATCACGCACCACCATAAGCCATGCGTAAATTTTGTCTGCGAAATCCAACCCCATCTGTGCTTATTCGACGGCACCGGCTTTGATGCAGGTTGTTCACGATTTTTTCGTGAATAGCTGCACCAAAGAAAATCACCCCATAAATCAAATCGAGAATGGACAACTCAAAGAAATCAAATTGGAAAATCGCACGGCACGAATCTTCCAGCTTTTCCCCTCGTCTTATTCAATTGGAACTACTCACAAGCCAAAAATTTTCGCAATTTAGTTACTCACATTATGACAATGAGCACACGAAACTCAAGTCATCTTCTTGCGTCAGTGCAGGGTTGAGAAATAATGCTGTGACCCTGTCAAAACGTGTCAAGGAACATCGTCAAAGACACCAGGCGCATCACAATCTAAACAAGTGAGATAGTCATACAATGACGTCTCCATTATCATCGTCATCATCAGGGAATGACTGTCACGACCTACATTACAGGCTCATTACAGGCTCATTTTAATGACTGGCGTTTCCCTTTTTTCTTCTTTTTCCTCAGCTTTTTTTTGCATCGCTTCTATTCGGTCTATCGTCTTTTGGTCTATCGTCTTTTCTCTTTCTGGTCTCCAAGATTCTTCTTTTAAATTTCTCCTAGTCTCAGAGGAAGCATCATCTAATTTAGATTCAGAAGGCACGCCCTTTCTGAAAAGGCGAACCTTTGAAATACTTACACACATTGAGTAGACGGCCTTCAGCTACAGACTCATCTGCATAGGATACGTTCGTGCTGTACTTTCTCCATCGTTAGGTGTTCCTTCCATCTCCCAGTGTTCAGGATCTGTTTTCCCATTGGAGAGCAATGGCATTGCCGTTCCTTTATAGAAGAGCACTTCTACTGGACTTTCGTCGTTTTTCGTCGCGTCTTCAAGTTCTGCTGTTATCTCAGAGTCATTACGACTTTTAGCTTTTTGAGCCTCCTGGTCGACTTGTGGAGGCTCTTTCTCATCAAAAACAAACTCGTCTCCTTCTGCTCCCCCGGATTCTTCTTTTAAATTTCCCGCAGGCAAGATGTTTTTCGGAGCCTCTTCTTTTTCTTGAGAAGGTACAGGAGCGTCTTCTCCTTCTTCCACAGGTACTATTTCCAATGATTCTCCTTCTTCTGATTCCCAAGTGGCTTCTTCATTTCCTTGCAGAGCTTCTTCTTCTTCTTCTGATTCCCGAGCTTCTTCATTTCCTTGCCGACCTGTTGTTTGTTTTACTTGCCGAGCTTTTACATTTCCTGGCAGCCACTCCATTTTTTTCTTCACGAGTTCCGCGCTGTTTTTCCAAACCCTTGTCATCGCTTCCCTTCTCATCGCTTTCCTTTCCTTCGCTTCCATTTCCATCGCTTCTTTTTTCATCGCTTCCACTTTTTTTTTCCGAGGATCTTCTCCTCTTTGCCGCGCTTCTTCATCTTCTTTTTCAGTAGGAGTCAGAAGAATTTGAAGATACTCGTCTGATGATGAGTCTGAGACTGAATCTTCAGAAGGCGCCTTCTTTCTGGAGAGGCCAACCAATCCGCGAATAAAAGCATATACCTGCACTTTTTCCTCCGCCAACACAAACACGAAAGAGAACGGCAAGAGCCATCGAATTCGGAACAGTGTGGACATTGTCTCCAATTTCAAATTGGCAATCTGTTGCTTTTTGAAGAATGAATGGCATTGGCAATGAATGGAACAGGCTGCAGATCCAACGCTCTCAAATTAGTGGACTAAAACGCTCACTTGAGCAAGACTAACTCAGTGCTGCAGCTACCGTTTGTTTGAATTGTTTGAGTTCAGAATTTACACAAAATTAGAATCACACTCCAAGTTAAGAGTCACGACTCGCAAATGTTGCACGCCTACCCGAGTTTCAAATCACAACTCGTAGACGTTCACTTAAGTTTAAGACGGTGCGAATTACTCAACTAGACCTGAGCTTATTGAAAATCCATTCTGCAATTGGTTGGAAAATTTTTTTTTTTTGAAATTTCAAATTTCAAATCGTGAACAGATAGATGAATCATGATCATGATTCATTGATGCTGAATTTTTGAAAATGTTTTCGCAGTTTTTTCTTGAGGGTGCTCTTAGACTTGTGAGATTCGAGAATAAGTCTGACACTGATAACATCTTGTGGCCCTGGGAGATTTTGAGAAAATGATACTGTAACTGTACTTACAAACTTACACCAAAAGTTTAAAGTCATCTTGTAAGGCACTTTCGTCCAATCCTGAAATAAAGTCATCTTGCGGGGGATATCACTGCTGTCGTCCGATCCTAAAAAGAAATCATGAATCTTGCGGGGGGGATTGCCACCGTCTTAAGTTCCAATCCTGAAAAAACATCATGAATCTTGCGGGGGAGATTGCCACCGTCGTCCAATCCTGACGAGAATGGACGAGAACAATCAGAAAACCGATGTCAGCAACACGATGAGAGACATTTTGTTTTTGTTACTCCTCTGAGAATCACCATACTATAGAGAGAGAGAGATGCTTTTCTTTTTGTTCCTCCTCTGAGAGTCACTATTTAATTTGGATAAATGAATGAAATTCGGCCGACGACTGTCGACACTGTAACCGACGATCCATTGTCGGACGAGTCATTACCTCATAAGATTTCCGACCAACAATCTTCAATACTTCCCCAGGCCAACTTATGAGGCTCATACGATATCCAACCAACAACCTTCAATACTTCTTCAAGCCACCCATTAAGTTACTACGAGCACCGCCTCAGTTGACTTTTTGGCTTTTTCAGATATACTATAGAATGCCTCTGAATCTGACACAACTCCAAATTTTTTTGCTCACGTGTTTCGTTCAGACTTGCGCTGATCGAATTGCGGAAGTTTTTGGTTTTTTGATTTTTTTTGCGTCAACTGGACGGCGGGGGCGACCTCTTGTTGGTCTGGAAAATCTATCTCAGATTCATACTGGAAAGCGAGACCAGCATCGCCATCACTTACCCCCAAATCTATCTCAGACTCTCTGACCCCCAAATCTATCTTGGGGATCTTCCACTCAATCAATTTAAAATTGATCGCTGTTGTCGCCCGGGGAATAAATCAGAAACATTTTGGTGAGTCAATATCTATCGCCCGGAGAATAAATCAGACACGTTCTGTGAGATAGATCGCCTTAAGTTTTAGTCTCATTCTCTGAGATAGATCGCCTTAAGTTTTAAATGATATCCGATATCATTTAAAACTTATAATCTGCTATCGCTTGCTTCTTCATCATCACCACCACCATTGGCTTTCATCGCCACCATCATTACCACCATTGCCGTCATATGTCTTATAGAATTCAATCAGGAGACTTAACTACTTCATGTTATGATAGGGAGCTTCAGAATGATATACCGGATAACTCGCCATGATATCAAGCTTCAGAATGATATCTCAGGTTTGGAACGATTCCAGAGTTCAGATAGGACACTTGTTGAGCTTCAGCTTTTGGAATGACTCCAGGTTTGGAACGATTCCAGAGTTCAGATCATCAGGAGACTTGTTGAGCTTCAGCTTTTGGAATGACTCCAGGTTTGGAACGATTCCAGAACTGAGATAGTAGACGTCAGACTCACTTGTCGAGCTTCAGCCTTTGGAATGACTCCAGGTCCTGGCTTGAAATGATTCCAGAGTTCAGATCATCAGGAGACTTAATGAGATTCAGCTTTTGGAATGACTCCAGGTCCTGGCTTGGAACGATTCCAGAACTGAGGTAGTAGACTTGTTGAGCTTCAGCCCAGTAGGCTTTGGAATGACTCCAGGTCCTGGCTTGGAATGATTCCAGAACTGAGATTGTAGACTTGTCGAGATTCAGCTTTTGGAATGACTCCAGGTTTGGAACGATTCCAGAGTTCAGATCATCAGGAGACGTGTTGAGCTTCAGCTTTTGGAATGACTCCAGGTTTGGAACGATTCCAGAACTGAGATAGTAGACGTCAGACTCACTTGTCGAGCTTCAGCCTTTGGAATGACTCCAGGTCCTGGCTTGAAATGATTCCAGAGTTCAGATCATCAGGAGACTTAATGAGATTCAGCTTTTGGAATGACTCCAGGTCCTGGCTTGGAACGATTCCAGAACTGAGGTAGTAGACTTGTTGAGCTTCAGCCCAGTAGGCTTTGGAATGACTCCAGGTCCTGGCTTGGAATGATTCCAGAACTGAGATAGTAGACTTGTTGAGCTTCAGCTTTGGGAATGGCCCAGGTTTGGAATGATTCCAGAGTTCAGATAGGAGACTTGTTGAGCTTAGACTTGTTGAGCTTCAGCTTTCGGAAATTAATAACCCCAGAACCGGATAGTTTCGACCACAGATTCCAGCAGAGCTGGCAACTCCAGCAGAGCTGCCACATTCGGGTAGGTTATTGGCTCAGCACGGTGCACTGGAATCTCAATCGGTAACACCACTTCCATCGGGTTGTGGTCTGACAGTTCGCGTTGAAGTCGACCTCCATTTTCGGAATCCACGGACAACCCCTCTGGGAGGATGGACACGGTTGGCATTGCCATTGGAATCTGTGGCGACTTTTGATTTTGGAACATGTAGAAATGATCGACCACTCCGCCGTAGATGCTCGAACTGGAGGAGAGCAAGTCTGCGTTCGCACTGTTGTCATTGTTGGAGACATGCAATCGCACGAAATGACTTCGGAAATCCGCGCCAACCACAGGAAAACTCTCAGGAATCGTCTGATATGCCGTCCAGGATTCCGGGGTCACACCGTCGAAGGTATTCCTTCGTGCGTTTTTTTCCACTTCAAAGTATGCCTCTGTACTCGGTTTAGCCTGCTCTCCAGTCAGTCCATTGGTGTCCCCGCCAGCGATGGCGTAGCTAATGCCGTTGTTTCCGTCAGACAGATACCCGGCGAGCAGTTGGAGTTCATCTTGCTTCAACGTAGGCGCGTACTTGTGCTTCTTCATCCAATGGCGCGCGGCCATATCGTCAGAGTATCCACCAGAAAGATGGAAAGACACAAAAGCCGCACCAGTCTCCGTATTGACAGCAATCGCAGCACACCGCGGATTGGAGCTGCCCGCTTTGATTTCGTTTTCCGTTTTATCGAGTTTTAACTTTTGCAAATTATCTCCTGTCAGTTTCGTTGTCATCACAGCACTCACTGGGCTCTTGGACCTGGCTTCTTCATGGGTTTCCACGATAAAGGTTTGCGATTTATCTTCAAACTTTGAGACATCTCCCAAGCTGGGCTGCTGACTGTTAGTCTTTACATATACTCGATTGCGCATTCTCCTGTCTTTTTTCTCTTTCTTATCATCGCAGCCGTCTCCGTATTTGCTTCCCTGTTCACACCAATATTCCTCACCCATACACTCAGCGCGTACCTCATAGCCTTCGATGTCTTCGTCAATGTCTTCCTGTGTCAGAATCACGTCTGGAGCATTTGGCTGCTTATGCAACGCATTCAAATGCATTTTCAGTTTCTCTGCCCTGCTCTGTCCTTCCTGATTTCCCTTGTTCCCGCCCCTTCCTTCCAAATTGAAGGATCTCACCCGCAAGCCGACAGGTACAGGACCAGGTCCACGGAGATGTGACTTCTTCACTGCCTCAGGGTTTTGTGACTTCTGAATCGCTTCCTCACGGTTTACAGTTACTGGTGCCTGTGCCTGCGTGCCTGCGTTATTGGATAAGAATGCCTGTGTGGAAACCACGCCAGCAATCTGATTGGAGAACACCAAGACGGACAGAGAAGCCACACCCTGTCTCACTCTTGTGGCTTTCATTTTTTGGCTAGCCTTAGGCATTGACATTGTTGATTGAGTTTGAGATTTTGTCGGACCTGGTGAGGAGTTACTCAGCAACCTCTGAAATTACTTAACTTTTGGCACGAGAACTGCTGAAGCAATATTGCTTCTCAATTTTCACGGATAAGACAACTCAACTTTCACGAATAAGACAACAAATTCAGTCACTTGTGGACTCTTGTTACAACAAGACAACAAATTCAGTCACTTAAGTTTTCACGTCCAGACGACAACTTTGCCTTTACGTCCAGACTACAACTTTGCCTTCAACCGACACAATTCGATCTTTGCCTTCAACCGGCACAGTTCGATCTGTGATGTCGATTCTTGTGACAACCGTTGCGAATTTCAATTCGAATAACTTTGAATCTAGAATCACGACTCACAGACGTTGTGTATCACTATGACTTCTCGAGTTACTGTGACTTCTCGAGTTTTAAATCCTGCGTTGAAGTATTGGGAATTCATTCTCCAATTACTTAGTGTTTCTGAAAATCAAAAATGTCATTGCATAGCCGACATCTCCATCTTGCGGAACATTGAAAGATTTCCATCTTGCGGAAAAATGAAAGATACAAATGCAAAATATCACTCATTTTGCAGCCGGATATTATAATAAACTCTCTATAATAAATGGTCTGTGTATAGGGATTTGGATAATATTCTGGTCTGACTCCGACTCTTGTGGACAATTACAAACATAAGGCTAAACACTCGGGCTCATGACAAGCCGTTCTTGCGTAGAGATTGTTCCTGAGATAATTGGGATCCATTTCTACTTCATTCCTGTGGCAATTTGAGCTCAGTTGGAGATAATGATTGGGCTCTACTTTTTTCTTGTGTTTGTGCTGCCGTTTTTTCTTGTGCTTGGTCAATATTCTGATAATGATGCTATTTCTTCTAGCTGTCCACTCTGATACATATAATCATCTTGCTATCCTCTCAAATCAGACTGTGACCCTCTCGATCGGACTCAGACTGTGATATATCAGCTTACCTGTTTCTCATTGCCCTTAGGACTAATGAACTGGGACACGCTGACAATACAAATCAGAGGAATCAAATCGCTGACATACCGGCACTAATTTCAGCACAAAGGAAAGGATCATGCAAAAAGAACACCACGTCGAAGACTCAAATGCTATTTCTCAGGTAGACTGGTAGTTACTTAAGTTTAGGCTAATAGGCCAATAGGCGGCGCTTAATATTACGCAACTAATCCACTGTGGCGGCGACTTGGACTCCGTAAAAACACACCATATGATGCGGGGAAAACTGCCCCAAATGCCGGTCCGTATCGCAATTTGCTCGGCGTTGGCTCTTTGAGACTTTCCACAACCAGCAAGCGCCTTCCTTTTCCTGTTATTTTCTGTATGTACTGTGGCGACTTGGACTCCGCAAAAACACACCATGCGGGGAAAACTTCCCCCGGTGCCGGTCCGTATCGCAGTTTTCTCAGCTAGAATCTGGCGCAGCTGGCTCTGAATCTTTGGGACACGCCAACAACGAGAGGGCTCCTTTTCTTGTCTACATGAAATGTGGCGCCTTGGACTCCGTAAAAACACACTCTGCGGCGAAAACTTCCCCCAATGCCGGTCCGTATCGCAGTCTTTTCAGCTAGAATCTGGCGCAGTTGACTCTTTGGGACTCGCCAACAAGGAGAGGCTTGCTTTTCTTTTGAGTCTACATGTACTGTGGCGCCTTGGACTCCGTAAAAACACAATAGCAGGACGGACGTCGTCGTCAAACTCAATAGCAGGACGAACCAACTTCAATACTAATAGCTGTCTAACCTTCGGAATGATTCCAGAACTGAGATAGTCGACTTGTTGACTTCAGCCTTCGGAATGATTCCAGGTTTGGAATGATTCCAGAACTGAGATAGTCGACTTGTTGACTTCAGCCTTCGGAATGATTCCAGCAGAACTGCCAAATTCAGTTAGGTTATTGGCTCAGCACCATGTCAATCGGTAACACCACTTCAATTGGGTTGTGGTCTGACAGTTCGCGTTGAAGTCGACCTCCTTTTTCGGACACAGACAACCCCACTGGGAGGATGGCCACGGTTGGCATTGATGAAATCTGTGGCGACTCTGGATTTTGGAACATGTAGAAATGATCGACCACTCCGCCGTAGATGCTCGAACTGGAGGAGACCAAATCTGCGTCCCCGCTGTTGTCATTGTTGGAGACAAACAATCGCACGAGCTTACCGCTATCATGATGCAGCGACAAGCTATCCGGAATCGTCTGATATTCCGTCCACAAAGTCGCCTCAAAACCCGCGAAAATTTCAGGCGCTTCATTGCAGTATTGTCCTGTACACACTGTAGCCTTCTCTCCAGTCAGTCCATTGGTATCGCCGCCAGCGATGGCATAGCTAATGCCGTTGTTTCCGTCAGACACATACCCGGCGAGTAGTTGGAGTTCATCTTGCTTCAACGTAGGTGCGTATTTGTGCTCCTTCATCCAATGGCGCGCGGCTACATCGTCAGAGGATCCACCAGAGAGATGGAAAGACGCAAAAGCCATACCAGTCTTCGCATTGACAGCAATCGCAACACAACGAGGATTGAAAGCGCCTGCTTTGATTTCGTTTTCCGTTTTATCGAGATTTAACTTTTGCAAGTTATCTCCTGTCAATTTCCTTGTCATCACAACACTCACCGGGCTCTTTCCGATTTCCTTGGGAAAAACTTTTCCGATTTCCGACGATTGCGTTTTTCCTTTTCCTATTCCCATGCCAGTCTTTCTTTTGGAGTATTTTTCTGAGTCTTCGGGTGCGAAATCAAGCGGATTGGATGTGACGATGAAGCTCTGCGACTGATCCCGGAACTTTCCAAGATCATGCGCATTCTCCTGGTCTTCACTTTCAGTCTTCACATAAACCCGATTGCGCATTCTCCTGTCTTTCTCCTCTTTCTCACCATCGCAGCCATCTCCATAGTTGATTCCCTGTTGTTGGTCACACCAATATTGTTCAGCCACACACTCAGCGACCACTTTGTAGCCTTTGACTTCTTTGTCAATGTCCTCCTGCGTTAGAATAACATGCGGAGCATTTCGCTGCTTATGCAACGCATTCAAATACGTTTCCAGATCCTTTTCCACCTTCGATCCTTCACTCTTGTCCTTGTTCCCGCCTCTTCCTTCCAAATTGAAGGATCTCACTCGCAAGCCAGATTTTGAATTTACTGGTCGTTGTGGTAAAACCACGCCAGAAGTCTGATTGGAGAACATCAAGACGGACAGAGAAGCCACGCCCTGTCTCACTCTTGTAGCTTTCATTTTTTGGCTAGCCTTAGGCATTGACATTGTTGATTGAGTTCGAGACTTTGTTGGACCTGGTGAGGAACTCAGCAACCTCTGAAATCACTTAACTTAAGTTTTGGCACGAGAACTGCTGAAACAATATTGCTTCTCAATTTTCACTAATAAGACAACTCAATTTTCACGAATAAGACAACAAATTCAATCGCTTCAGAATACTACTCAGTCGAGGCTCAGGCTCACCGCTTTGCGGATTTCAATTGTAACTTTGAATGTAGAATCACGACTCACAGACGTTGTGTATCATTGTGACTTCTCGAGTTTTAAATCCTGCGTTGAATTATTGGGAATCCATTCTGAAATTTAATAGTTGAAAAGTTTTTGTTTTTTTTCGAAGATGATCTTGGATTCCTTCTAAAATTCAAATTGGAAAACAATACTTGGAAGCTGCAACCAATGCAGTGTTTCTGAAAATCAAGAATGTCATTGTGTAGCCGACATTTCCATCTTGCGGAACATTGAAAGATTTCCATCTTGCGGAAAATTGAAAGATGCGAATGCAAATTATTACTCATTTTGCAGCCGGATATTGTAATAAATGGTCTGTGTATACGGATTTGGATAATATTCTGGTCTGACTCTAGTGGACAATTACAAACATAAGGCTAAACACTCGGGCTCATGACAAGCCGTTCGGTGCAAAAATTTACAAGCATAAGGCTAAACACTCTTGCTCATGACAAGCCGTTCTTGCGTAAAGATTGTTCCTGAGATGATTGTTGGAAAAGTTAGCCATTCTTGCGTAGAGATTGTTCCTGAGGTGATTGTTGGAGAAGTTAACCATCCTTGCACTGAGATTGTTCCTGAGATAATTGGGATCCATTTCTACTTCATTCCTGTGGCAATTTGCGCTCAGTTGGAGATAATGACTGAGTTCTACTTTTTTCTTGTGTTTATGCTGCCGTTTTTTCTTGTGCTTGGTCAATATTCTGATAGTGATGCCATTTCTTCTAGCTGTAGCCTGTCCACTCTGATACATTATACACACGCCGGCTTTTAACCGTTAACAGCAACAACAACACCCACTGGAGCGTGAGGAAAACAGCTTCGCTCGGACCTCTGAGTCTTGGTGACTTAGACTACCTTGTAGTGTTAGTATCTGACACATATAATCATCTTACTACTCTCTCGACAATCTCATGAACTGACACTGACAACAATTATACAATCTGAATCAGAGGAATCAAAATTAAATCGCTGACATTTGGGCACTAGAAAAAAAAGCAACCGAATGAAAAAAATGGAAAACGCTGACCCCCTAATCCTCCCGCACTAAGGGAACAGACAGACCAAAAATCTGTCTGCTGCTACATAAAAACGCTTGCAACCACACCGTTTCGCAATTGAGTTACGAAATTGTTACTACACTGCTGCCAATCAAAAAAATGGAAAACGCTGCGGCGGAAATACTCCCGCACCAAAAGAACAGACAGACCAAAAATCTGCCTGCTGCTATATAAAAACGCTTGCAGCCACACCGTTTCGCAATTGCGAAATTGCTACTACACTGCTGCCAATCAAAAAAATGGAAAACGCTGCGGCGGAAATACTCCCGCACCAAAAGAACAGACAGACCAAAAATAGGACTGTTGCTACATGAAAACGCTTGCAGCCACACCGTTTCGCCATTGCGAGATTGTCACTACGCTGCTGCCAATCAAAAAAATGGAAAACGCTGCGGCGGAAATACTCCCGCACCAAAAGAACAGACAGACCAAAAATAGGACTGCTGCTACATAAAAACGCTTGCAACCACACCGCTTCGCAATTGCGAAATTGTTACTACGTTGCTGCCAATCAAGAAAATCATAAATGGAAAACGCTGCGGCGGAAATACTCCCGCACAAAAAGAACAGACAGACCAAAAATAGGACTGCTGCTGCATAAAAACGCTTGCAACCACACCGTTTCGCAATTGCGAGACTGTCACTAGTAACTACGCTGCTGCCAATCAAAAAAATGGAAAACGCTGCGCCGGAAATACTCCCGCACCAAAAGAACAGACAG
>Ga0099797_100499_pt1 | contig 25253 bp, 9 predicted proteins | sample Uncmet_Sort48C_1_FD_89871 | JGI IMG/M metagenome (GOLD analysis project Ga0099797, IMG submission 89871) | Marine eukaryotic communities from CALCOFI LINE 67, Pacific Ocean - C012_Sort48C_1 | ecosystem: Environmental > Aquatic > Marine > Oceanic | place: Pacific Ocean: Monterey Bay | collected...
TCACAGATGATGTTACACTTGTCATGGTAATATCTATTTTTACTTGAACAAAAATATTATAAATAAAACGTTATACCTATTCTATCTATAAACCAATAAGCCAGTCAATAATCTGTCTACCTATGTCTCTCTCTCTATGTATATATATGTGTGTGTGTGTGTGTTGTTTGTGTTTGTGTGCGTGCGTGTATGTGTTGTGAATGTGTGAATACTATGTTTACAAAAGTGCGAGACTGCTGATGTATGTGCATGCACAATATATTCTAGACGAAAATAATAATAATATATAATAAAGGTAATAATAATATTATAATAATAAATAATAATAATAATAATAATAATAATAAAAAAAATATAATAATAAAAAAATAATAATTATTATTATAATTTATTAATAATAAATAAAAAATAAATAATATATAGTAGTAGTAGTAGTAGTAGTAGTAGTAGTAGTAGTAGTAGTAGTAGATATAAAACAAATTATATTAATATATAATAATAGTATAATATATTGGCATTGATTATTTAATATAATTCATATAATAATAATATATCTTCTTATTATTGAAATTATTAGTTTGTTGTTGTGCCTAGGTGTGCACTTTGGGATATTATACTAGCCCTAGGCTAGCCGCCTACATGTTAATGTACTTCAACTTAGCACCTTAATATATAATAATTAAAAATTATAATTTTGTACAATAATAATAATAGTCGTCTTCTAATTTATTATTTCGCTTTCTTGTAATACTTTCTATTTAGTTCAATATTATATATAGTATCAAGTAGTACAATACGTCGTCCCTATTAATAATCAACAGGTGGTCCTCCCTCTCCCATACTACTGTGCTACCTGTACATACAGTAATTATACTAATAGAAGCCTTTCACTTGGAATTGAGTATTCATGGTGGTATAATCCACTCACTCCTTGGCACCTTGTATCCATTCATTCACTCCATTTTAATGCGTACTATTTGGAAGCTAGCCCTGGGAGATTGCCCGCCCTGTGTATAACTATTAAATAAATATCTAATATACCGTATATAGAATAGAAACTTGAATCATAAAATAGAATTACAGACACACAGTGGTGGCTCTATCTACTGATGATGATCATTTTAAATTAAAATCAATTATTATTACAACATCATTATCACATATTTAATAATTATTTTATTACAAATATTATTACTACAGTATTTACTATTGATTATCATAATCAATCATTATAATTTATTTTTAAGACGTAAATAAATGATATAGTAAAACATTACACAATGTAAGATATTTGTACCAGTCTTACATTAGTAGAGCTACGTGCCTACATTCACATGTACTACCTGTATGAGCGCTTATAATTTATTATTATTTACTATATATATAGATACGTAGTACGCGTATTGCATTATTTATTAAATACGTAATAATAATAATATTTAAAATATATAATACTACTATTAGAGGCTGTATATATTTTTTTATCATCATGTTATATTATTATTATTATTAATAATTAATTATTATGAACTAACTATATTATTATTAGATAGTAATAGATGTGATGACAACAATAACAACACAGAAAGAAAGAAAGTGGAACAAGTATTGTATAGTTTCTCATTATCCCCTTTTGACATGAAGTATCCAGGCGTTGCAAAACTGTTAACACTTTCGACACCATCAAAACAAGGACACCAAGACATTCTATTAATATATACACATTTGAATAGATTCACAGAAATATTATGGCAGTATCCTCATCAGAAGTCAACTTATTAGTCTATCGTTATTTACAAGAATCTGGGTTTACACACTCGGCATTTACTTTTGGTTATGAAAGTCTTGTACATAAATCATCAGTAGCTAACGCAGATTTACCACCAGGTGCATTAATATCCATTTTGCAAAAAGGTCTACAATATATTGAAATAGAGGCACATTTAAACGAGGATGGGTCAGAGAGAGCTATACCAGAGCCTTTTGCGCTATTGACACCACAAGCTATACGCGATCGTCGCTTAAATGCTGTACGTGACTATAACCGTGGAGAAGAACAATTAGCAAAAGATGCAGAAGATAGGCTCAATGGAAAGTTGGTTGGTGAAGATAGCGTAACGTCTTTGAAAGGCCACACATCTGAAGTATTTATATGCAGCTGGAACCCAAGTACAGATCTATTGGCCTCTGGATCCAAAGATTCCACTGCACGGTTGTGGCAAGTACCACATGGGCGCAGTGGCCCCCCAGCCAGTGAAATGTGTATGAAAACGACACAAATATTAAAACATGTTAGGGATGGAACTAAAGTAAAAGAGCATAAGGATGTTACAACTTTGGATTGGAATTCAGATGGCACGTTGCTTGCAACGGGTACATTTGATGGCCAAGCTCGTATATGGACAAAAGGCGGGGAGTTAAAGGCAACATTGACCAAGCACGCTGGGCCAATTTTTTCTTTGAAATGGAATAAATCTAGTAACTATTTATTGAGTGGTTCCGTAGATAAAACAGCTATTGTATGGGATGCAAAGGAAGGTACAGTGAAACAGCAATTTGAATTCCACAAACAGCCTACTTTAGATGTCGATTGGAAAGATGAAACCGTATTTGCAACTTGCTCATCTGATAAATTAATCCATGTATGCGAACTTGGTTTAGATTCCCCAAAGGAAACATTTGCAGGGCATCAGGATGAAGTTAATGCAATTAAATGGGACCCATCAAGACGTCTTTTAGCATCTTGCTCCGATGATGGTACGGCTAAATTGTGGAGTCTCAATGCTAGCAATGGATTGAACTCCGATGGAGGTGATGGAAGTCAAAACGCCAATGAAAATGACAATAGTGACAAAAAGTTGGATGGTGTCGCAAAAAGCGATAATAATGATAAAGGAGACACAGCAATGTTGGTGGATGGTAATGATGATGAACCAGCGACCATCAACACTACAAGTATAAAACAATCGACAATTTCAATTACTAGTAACAAATCTCAAGATCCCAGAAACAAATGGGTGCATAGTTTCGATGATCATACAAAAGAAGTATATACAATTCGCTGGAGCCCTTGTGGCCAAGGTAGTAAAAATCCGAACAAAAATTTGTTATTAGCAAGTGCATCCTTTGATTCTGATATCATGTTGTGGGATGTTGAAACGATGAAACGCGTGCATTGGTTGAAAGAGCACACCAACCCGGTATATAGTGTATCCTTTAGTCCAGATGGAAATTATTTAGCATCAGGTGCATTTGATAAATGCTTGCATATATGGTCAGTAAAAGATGGTTCATTGATTAAAACGTATAGGGGACCGGGTGGTATTTTTGATGTTTGCTGGAATGCTGCCGGTGACAAAGTCGCTGCTGGATTCAGTGATAATTCAGTTGCTGTTATCGACTTACGAGTGTAAGTTGGCCAAACTTCATATTTATATACACATCATTTGTTGCATGATAGAAAAAAAGTGTTTTTTATTTAAATATTTTTCAATTAAAATACAAAAAATTCTTTTAAGTCACACTAAAATATCTCACTGAAAGTGCGTATATAGTGGGATTGGCGTAAAAGCCGGACGGCCAAGCTTTAATTTTTATAATTCAAGAAAATATATACGAAAGTAAAAGTTTATATTTTTTTTATAAATACATCTCATATGATATCTGTGATAATAAAATTACGAGAAAAAATTATTCTACACGGTCCATAGTAAACTTGTACCTTTTATATATATTTAAATGTTCTTACTCATGTACCTTCTATATATTATGCACTTACTCAATAATTTAATACGACTCGTAAAAATTTTATACCCCCTGTAAATATACGTATATTGTATAACTTACTCGTAAGTTATTAAATATTATGTGTGATAGTTGTAGATTTTCTCTACTTTCGTTCGCTTTCTCTAATACTCGTAGCTGTTGTTTTCATCGTCATCATCATCTTGCTGTTGTTTTATAAACCTTATATTATATTATTATATATATATATTATTTTATTTTTTAATTTTTGTTTGTACTCAACACAATACCATATCATCTTCGTATGATACGTATAATTCTTACGTACCGAAGACTCTCCAAAAAAGAACATTTTTTTAACTCAAATTTTTATCCACGCAGAGTGTATGATACGAACATTATAGTATCATACGCTAAAAATATTTTTATTTTTTTACATTTTCATTTTGTCGTTGTTCTTGTAATAAATCAGGGTACGAATCGCTAAACCGTGCTTCAATATTCATTAATCTAGAAGCTTTACCACTAAGCGTTTTGAAACTTTTTGTACTACGACGACGATTTGTGCTTGAGGACATTTTATCGCTACTCGTATCACGTGGATCATTCATACTAGCGTTAGCGCTATCATCGGCATTATCATCGGCTATGTTAAGCCATTTTTTAACAATGGATGAATTTGAAAAATCTCCCATTTCTTCCATAGCTTTAACTCGCGTTGTAACCATATCAAGAAATCTATCTTTATACAACGCTGGTTCAATCGCACTAATATCAGCATGTAAATTCTGGTGCAAGATAGGCTCGATTACTTTTGTTTTGACTGCATTTTCTAATTTTTTATCGACATTCCAAACTTGTAAAATGTCTACCAAAGCTATAAAAACTACACATGGCGACAGCTCTGGGTTAGAAAATTCAGATTTCATACTATGGTCCTTCATACTACTAAAGCTACCTGTTAAAGACATTCGCTTTTTCAAAGGGTTTGTTGATGGCAATGATTTCGACGAAAGTGAGGCAATACTTCGCCTTCTATTATCTTTTTTCGCACGCATATTGTTCTTACCAGTGTACTCCACTTGGTTTATTGGTGTTAAAAATGCTTTCATACCACCACGTGTTTTATTCCAAAATGGTTGGACTCGATCTTGTCTAAACGATAACTCTTCTAGTGCTGTTTGAACATCGTGTTTACACTCTTGAAATGCATCCTCACCATACTTTTCAATCAATTTTCGCTTCACTGTACGGTACGACAAAATCTCTCTTCTTTTTCCGACAGGTACTATTAAATTGGACGTTGAAGCTGGCACTTTATTCTGATCAGCGGTAGAAAAGGAAGAAATTCGCCCGCTGTTGTGAATTACAGCTGTTTGAATCATATCATCGAGTTTACCGAGAAGGCTAATCTTGCGCTCTTTAAGGCTTGGTGTGATATTTTTATCACTATTTGTGCCCGACTCGTTTTCCGTACGGTTTGTTAAAGTGTCTAAACGTTCTTTTGGTAATTTATTAAAGCTTGGTCTGCGATGACTTCCCATTATATCAAAATCAGTAATAGGATCATTTAATAAAATTGCCGAATCAATACCATTGTTTTGTGGGGGAGATTTATTTAATAGTTTTGATACAGATAACTTTAATTCCTTTTGTTCCTCTGTATAGCCAATGTCGGTATCATGATTGTATATCCCTAGTAACAAAGAATAATCCATGATAGTATGCTTCTTCAAAAATTCTACATCTTTTTCACACTGATTTAACAAACGATTTCGATATTTTAATGGTATGACGATAAATTTATTTAAATCCATATCCTTTAGTGTATGTGTTGCTACTTTTTGCTTTTGTCGTTGTAACAATGCAATCTTTCTACTGCTACCAATGCCATCTTTTAAAGAGATTGCGTCATCATCATCGTTAATACCCAAGCCACTAAAGCCATTGCTAAACGACAATGAGGTTTCTTCGTCGTCGCTTGGATTTAATGAAGGATGATCCCCATCATATTCGTGTTGTTGGCTTCCAGCGCGTTGGATTCTGAATTTGTTTTTACTGCCATCTTTTGTCTCTCTTCCAACCGTCGAACCTTTCAAATCATATTTTTCTGAAATTGGCAATTTTGTATAAAATACATTTCGCATTACCAATACACGCACGAATTTATTTTCTGTGTGCTTTACTTTGTACATTCCCATGAAACGTGGCAATAAAGTATCAGCATATTGTTCAATGTGTTTCCAGTAATCAAACAACATATGCCTTAACTGATCACATTCTCTTTTTGTTATAGTTTTCAATATATATCTTTTGTCAGCTGTTTCGAAAAAAAATGACCCACTCGCCGAAGCACTAAATACTTTTGGTTTTAACGGTTTGTTGCACATTGAAAAAACATAGCTGCTTGAACGTATACCTTGAAACGAACGTATTGCATTAAATATTTTAGGAGCATAATTTACTAATAAATTTGATTGTTTCTTTTTTGTAACACCAAGCAAGCTATTTATATTTCTCACTGTTTTACTAATTATATTATTCCGATTTCTTTCAAACGTTTGCTTATCCCATTCATCTCTTTTACCAACGCCCCCCCCAATGGCTTCATTACTGTTGTATTCATTTTCAGCAGTCTCGATCGCAGATGAAATTGCACGACCAATTTTAATTCTCAGTTGTTCAGCTTTTAAATTTCGTTTAAATAGAAATGACTGATGGTATTTACTATTGTTATTACTACCAGCATTATTATTTTTTTCAATGGTACGTGTTGGTATCTCAGACTCGCAACGGTGTATTCGCCCTGGCTTTGTTGTGTGTCGGACGGGGTTTGACTTTTTTCTTATATTCACGGAAAATCGTGGCAAAAATCTAGATACTGGTTTTGACTTTAGTTCATTTGTATCACGTAAGTTATTATCATTATTTTTGCTGTTATCAATATCTACATTTGCATTTTTTAAACAAGGAGTAGGTTCAGACATAACCCTACGTAATACCCCGGCGTTTTCACTACTTGATCGTTTTATACGTCTAATAGCAGCAACGCTACTTCGACCTTTTCTCGAACCGGCACTGTGGACAAGATTTAGGATTCTTCTTTCATCCCTGAGTTGACTCAACTCAGAGACAGGACGTCTCTCTTCGTTAAAGTTAACTGGTGAAACACGTACAAACGCATCCTCCATATCTATATTGCCTGCACTGTCGCCATTACTTGTGGGAAAGGAAGCCATTTTATAAAAGGTTAGATACTCTATTGATGCAAACTTAATAACAACATTTAGATCCACTTATAGCTATTATCAACGTAGTTACACTCTTTTGAGCCAAAAGGAATTGTGATTAGCTTGTATTAGCTTATAGGATGTACATTCTTCTTCTTTCTTCTTAATAGTTAGTAGTGCTATTTAATTTTATTATTATTTACTATTATTATTTATTGTTATTATTATCATTGTTAGTAGTATTATTTATTATTATTTATTATTATTCTCCCTGATGAATATAGGATATTATAGATATGCACGTGTGCACCATATCATTATTATTTATTATTATGATATTTTTATTAAACATACAAACAACTTAAACTACAGCTCAGCTCCCAGCTGGCTAGGGCTGGGCCAGCTCCCAGCCCAGAGCTCATAAATATTAATAATACATGGCTGCGTATAGTTGTTTTATATTATTATTATTATTTATTTATTATATTATTATATACTGAAATTGCATCAACAAAGACGGAAATACTAGTATCGCACATTATATTATATTATTTCATTAGATTGTACTCCTTTTGTCATCTTGTTACACGGTATAGGATAAGGTGACTCGTTTATTATTATCGCTTTAATTATTATTGCTATTAGTTATTATACTAGCACCATGATTGTAGTTATTACACTGTATAACGACAATACCAGAATACTACTATCCAAACCGATCATGCTGTAAGTTATTATTAATTGACTTACAGTAATTAATATATTGTATTAATAATAATATTCGCAAGTTATACAAAAAGGTATTACTCGTATTATACCACAAAAATATTTTAATCCGTAAAACACATAGGATTATGTTATTTACTCTTCTGCGGACTCTTGGGACTTTAGTTTCTCTCTCATTTTTTGTACCCTCTGTACAATTGCTGGTTTTTCAGCATCTGTTACTTCATTCAACAATTTATATTCTAGTTTGTCCAATTGTTCTTCGCTTTCACTACTTCCACTTTCAGTTCCAGTTCCAGTTTCACTACCAGTTTCACTTCCAGTTTCACTACCAGTTTCACTACCAGTTTCACTACCAGTTTCACTACCAGTTTCTCCCTCACTCAAATTTTTGGCAACATCACCTGCATTTTCATCACTATCGTCGTCTTCATCGCCATCACTACCACCATCACTTTTAGTAGCAACACCCGTTGCATCTTTTTTATCACTAGATTTCGCAACTAGACTTTTTGATTTCCTATTACCATCATCAACATCTTCAGAATCATCGTCTTCATCGTCAGAACTGCTTCCTGTCTTATCTTTTTTATCACTGTTTTTTGTCGCAGCATCTGTTGCATCTTCGGCATTACCTTTTTTTGCACCAGTTATGACAGGACCTCTTGGCTTTCTATCACTAGGGCTATCAGCATCTAACGCTTCACCTTCTTCTTCATCATCGTCTGATTCTTCGCTATCACTGCCACCAGTTATGCTTTCAGTTTTTTTTGTTTCCTTTTTATCATCACTTTTACCACCGGTAGCGGATCCTGTTGCGAGGGCATTTTTCGCACTAGTATCAGTATTTACTGTTTCCTCTGGTGTATCTTCGTCATCACTACTGTTTCCTGTAGCAGCACCGGTAGGGCCTTCGTTTCCTGTAGCACTTCCTGTGGCAGCTCCAGTGGAACCTTTGTTTCCTGTAGCACTCCCAGTGGCAGCTCCAGCGGAACCTTTGTTTCCTGTAGCACTTCCAGCGGCAGCACCAGTGGAACCTTTGTTTCCTGTAGCACTTCCAGCGGCAGCACCAGTAGAACTTTTCTTGCCTGTAGCACTTCCAGTCGCAGTACCGGTAGCACCCCCGTTTCCTGTAGCACTTTTTGTACTATTTTTTTTCTTATTTGCAGATCTGCTTTTTTTAGAATCTTTTGATTCGCCATTCTCTGATGTTGCTTTAGTTGCGTTTTTAGCTTTTTCCTTTTTAATTTTATTCACTCCTGAAGGCGATTGTACTTCTTCACCATCATCTGCTTCTTCTTCTTCCTCTTCCGACGCTCTAGTTTTTTGTCCCTCTCCTGTGGCCGCATCTTCCGACGTAGAACTGCCCGTAGGACTCGCTATATTTTTTTCTTCGGCAGTCACACCTTTCACAGATATTTTAGGCTTTATATGAAATTTACTGCCATAGCCGACATTTAGGCTGCTTCCTTTAAATATAGTTACAAAATTCATCTTTTTCATTTTACGGAGTAATATGGCTGTACTTGCCTCATCAAAACTTGTTACTTTGAATGGGACTAAAATACCACCACCATCGCAAACACCAACGCAAAGTTTGACCGTTTTTAAAACAACATCTACAGTGCTGCGCTCTACATTTAATGCCCTTGCCACCGTTTCCTCGAACACATCCTCATTAAATTCCTTTAACGTTACGGGTTTCAAACGTGCAACGGCACCAATATCAAAATCACCATCATCCGTTTTTGGTTTATTTTCCTCATCTTGTGGTTTTACAACATCAACCAAAACTTTAGGTGGGGGTTCACACGGGCACAAACCGTTACATGTGCCACACTTTGGTTTCTCCTCGCATGGACATAGTCCGTCGCATGTACCGCATTTTGCAACAGGAGGTGGAGGTTTTGGTTTCTCCTCGCATGGACACAGCCCGTTGCACGTACCGCATTTTGGAACAGGTGGTGGAGGTTTTGGTTTATCTTGGCATGGACATGCACCGTTACACGTGCCGCAAATCGGTTTTGGCAGCAATACATTAGTTTCGTTTACGCATGGGCATACGGCACAACCACATTTTGGTTTTTCCTCTATTACTGGACAAGGGCAATCGCCATTGCATGTACCGCATTTTGGAATAGGTGGAGCTGGTTTTGCTTCTTCTGCATGGCATGGGCAACCACCATTGCATGTACCACATTCTTTTGGATTTGTAGCGTTTAGTACATCCGCCAAAGTATGCGTCGGTGCAGTCTCGCTAGAGCAGGGACATACTTTACACCCACAAGTTTTTTTCACTGGTACATGCACAACAACCTTTTTTGGTTCTTCACATGGGCATTTGCCATTGCAAGTACCACACGCAGGTTTCTCATGATGATGCAACACGGTTGCTTTTGCATGGTGCTCGGTAGCTGCTACTACTTTTGATTCAGGCCCTTCTTCACCGGTTACGTTTGCATGGCGCTCGGAAGTTGCTACTACTTTAGATGCTGCAACTTGTTTGTGGCATGGGCATGGTGTCCCAGAGGGAACTTCAATAAAATTCATTCCGTCGCAAGTACAACTCGGAGTACCGTCACAAAAATCTATTCCCATTAACGATTTGCAATTTTGCAAAGCGCTTGCTAAAGCAGCATTTACTTTTTTATTGGGAGATTTTTTCTCAAATACAGTTCCATCTGCGGTATACCTTTCAACTTTACCTTCGATTTCATGCATATATTTTTTATCGTAATAACTAACAATATGTTTCCTTAACCCTTCACACTCAAAATGTGGTAGTTCCTCTGGAAAACCATCACGTAAATTTTTACAAATAACACTTGTAAATGTGGCTAGGCCAAACTCGTTGTATGCACCTCTTTTAGCTTCATTTTTTACTATAACACGCCCCGTTTCAACCGCACTATCACATATTTCACAGATATGCATACGACGTTTTGCTCTATCTAGTCTCAGTTGGCGAATACTTGTAATACGTTTATGTTCCTCAGCTTGTGCTTTCAATTTACCGTAGTATCCAGTAGGGACCGTTGGTGGAACAAAAGTAGATGGTTCATTATTGGTATTTTCCACTTTCATTTTTGGTTCTGACCACTCAACGTATTTTGTGCCCACATAACCACCATTTGGGTGACTTTTGTCTGAGTTATAATGTTGTACAAACTGTACACCGTCTACTTGAAAACCTTTATGTTGAGATATCATTTTACTATGTGACTCTTTCGCAACTGTTACATTTTCACCCTCCGCTATCAAATTATTTGACTTTGCTGGATATTCTACTTTACCAACAAAAGGACCCTTTAACGGTTCCTTTTTTTCAACTACATTCACATCCGCAGTTGGGTTGCAATTATCTGTACATGGTATTTTCTCCGTAGTCATACTTTGAGCAGGTTCGTTCATCCGTAAACCGCCTTTTAGACCATCAACTACAACGGCATGATAACAACTTAATACGACTAACAACAGTATTAAATAATCCTTCATATTAGTAATTGTCTCCGTGAACCTTCACTCTAAACGAGGCAGCTATGTTCAATTGCTTTACACCGAATAAACAATTAGCAGTATGTACTGAACTTAAAGTCCGCGGCAGAGCACTTGTGTGTGTGTGTGTGTGTGTGTGTACCAATTGCAAGTGTGTTGAATCGATCACGTTAATTAACAATAATAATAATGCAGTAGCTATAATAGCGGGCTATAGTAGAATGAACAAGGTTTGAGGATGTTGTTTTAATTCGTCCATACTACGCAATGTTACCTATATTTCATTATCAATGTTGTAGTGTGTTATCGAGTCGCCCCACTTTTTTTTTTTCTTCTAAATTGTGTTCTGTGCTTCTCTCTTCATTCAGCAAGAGCTCACACCCTTCCCACAACAATACAACACGTTGTACTTGATCTGCCATCAAATGGGCTATTACTACGACCTACGACCAGCATAGCATCAAGCATCAGCATAGGATCGGCTCATCCTTCCCACAACAATACAACACGTTGTACTTGATCTGCCATCAAATGGGCTATTACTACGACCTACGACCAGCATAGCATCAAGCATCAGCATAGGATCGGCTCATCCTTCCCACAACAATACAACACGTTGTACTTGATCTGCCATCAAATGGGCTATTACTACGACCTACGACCAGCATAGCATCAAGCATCAGCATAGGATCGGCTCATCCTTCCCACAACAATACAACACGTTGTACTTGATCTGCCATCAAATGGGCTATTACTACGAATATTAGCTAGCACAACATGTAGTCGTCTACTCGATTCCCTTCGTTCTTCCCTGCTACAGCCCATAAATAAGGTTTATAGTAGTCGTCATCAAGAGCCACAAAAAATAGTTAAAAGAGAAAAGTGCAAAATAGTAATAGGCACATAGTAATAATAATAGGAGACACTCACCAAGTTCTTCAATTATTTCAACAATTATTACTGTATTAGTATTACTGTATTATATATTATTATGAGATTTTTTTAATTTTTTATTATTATTAAATTACAGTTTATTATTATTTGAAATTATTATTATTCCATATTTTATATTATAATATATTATTATTTTTTATTAATTTTAATTTTACCTTATTATTATTTTATTATATTTTTTTCTTTTCTTCTTTTTTATCTTATTATTATTTTTTTTTTTTTTTCTGCTACTAGCTAGCACTATAGCACACTACTTTATGTTTTATTTTTTTTTTAGATATATTATTATTATTTATTATTATATATAATAATACTTACTACTAACTATAACTAATTTTTTAGTCCTCCTTTTCTGCTATCGCTACCGAATGTGTAGCCTACTCTCCGTTACACAGATGTTTTATAAACTTTATCTGTATTTCTCTCTTATGCTTGACAGATTAAACGATGATGTACGCCACGAACATTTTTTATCAACCGTTCCAACAACATCGAATTCCCCTCCTAAAGTTGTTATTGTTGCCGCTTGTAGTAGTTTTGATATTATTGAATAATATACAAGAAACACATTGTGAATTGGCAACATTTGAAATCAATCCAAGACATAATGATAACAATAACAATATGCCTGCTAGTATATTAAATAGAAACCGGCAAATGAATTATTTAGATGTGTTATTAGCAGATCAAAGCAAACGTGGCAAAATTTTTGATCGCACAGTCTCTGGGCTAAAAGATCCAGTGGACGTAGTAGCTGTAAGTGATTGTAATCAAGATAATCCAGATAATATTTCATCAACGTTAAGTTATATATTTGTTTCTCAGTTTATGTCCAATCAAGTACTAAAAATCTCACCACATGGTGTTTCTACTTTATTTGCAAAAGGTGTTTATTGTTCAGATAGAACAAAGCCATGCAGTGTTTTGGATGGTCCATGGGGGTTGGAGCATTTTGAGAACAAATTATTTATAAGCTCTTTTAGTTCTGATCAAATTTTAGTTTTTAATATTACAACAGGTGGATATATATATGGATTTGGTAATTCAGTAGAGCTAAATTGTCCTGAAGGCATGACATTGGGTGGTGATGGATACCTATACGTAGTTTCTTATTTAAATAATGAAATTGTACGTTATAATCCTGTTACATACGAATATGTTGATGTTATTGTGAAAGCAGGAACGATTTCAGGTCCAGAAGATGTTATTTATTTGCATTCAAACAATTTTAATTATTTGATTGTAACGAGTCATTGGAGCAACTCTATATTGATTTACAATGCAAGCACCACCATTAGTAGTAGCAGAAACAACGACACAGCAGGATTTGAGTTACTACATGAATATGGGCCAAATCAAATAGGACACAGTCTTATGCAAGGACCAGTTGGACTTTTGAAATACGATGAGAGTAACATCCTTGTAAGTTTACAAGGTGATGTAAATAAAATTTTGAAAATTAATATCGAGAATGGAAAAAATGAAATTTTTGCAGAATATAAATATATGAAAGGACCTAGCGGGTAAGTTAACATCGTTGTGTGTGATGCACATGTATTTTATTCTTGAAATGTTCTTATTTAGCATGTGTATGCAATTATTTCTAACCACATTAATGCTCCATAATAATAATTTGTTACTGTTGCGCATAGTATGACTTGGCTTGGTAGACATTGTTGGTATGATAACAGTCCATCGTTGACCCTACTTGTTGCAGGATATAATACAAACACCTTGTATGTGTTCAATAAAACCAACACGACATCGTCTAGTGCCTTTCGTTTAGTTGCAAAGTTGACATGACTGCAACGTAATCATGTTATTAATAATACTGGCTATGTGTGGCCAGGTAATAACAAAAAAAAACAAACTTTATATATATTGTTATTTATTATTTATTTACAGGCAATATACTGTGTAGTACGAGGACTCGTAGTTTAGTAACTACACATTTTTTGTCTACCTATTTATTTAGTAATTATTTATTTTCAATAATTTATATATATTATATTCCACGAAGTATTAGGCTTTATATATTATTATTAACAATTATTTCAATTATGTTGTATATTAAATTATTATATATATTATATTTATTATTTGAAATTTTTTTGCAAGCCCTAGCAAGCTGTGGCAAGCAAAATAAAAAGTATTTAATATAATAAGAAATAATAATAAGAAATAAGAAACACATTTGGGATTGGCACATAAAACACTGGTGTTGTTCTTATAATTGTAATATTATTATAACGAGCTACTATTACTATTACTACACCACAGTAGAAATTAGAGGAATAGTAATAGTAGTACATTTTATTTATGTATTATTATTAATAATATAATAATAATTATTAAATAATAGTAGTATTATTACTATAATACAGTATAGTAGTACGTAGTAGTAGTGCAAATAATAATATAATAATATGAAAAAATAATAAAAAATAATAAATATATAATAGGCAAATGGTCCAAATACACAAACAAATACCTGGGACCTCCGCATGCCACCAGTAATGTAGAGCAAACTGTACAAGGCAAATGCGCTACGAAAGGAAGAAGGACAGGAGGTAATTACAATACTAACAGAAAAAAGGTAACGTGGAGTTGAATATAAAAAATGTCAAGACATCGCAATATACGCGGAAGAACATTTTCGTATGACGATGATTATCAAGATGATGATCCGTGGGATAGTGGTTCAGAATATGCCATGTCGCCAAACTCACAAAGCTACATGTACAATAGGTCGCAACAGAGTACAATAGCCGATACTTTTTTTGACTTGGGTGGTTCTCAGCAACAGGAACAACGGCATCAACAACAAAAGTCGCCATCACCCTTAAGGTACATGTCAACTACCACAGTAAACACGGACGAAAGTAACTATGACAACAAAAGTAGCAAGAAAACGCTACTTTCTGACACTGACTCATCTTTTCAAATACATGAACCACCCAACCTTAAACGAGCGGGGATAACTGAAGCCGCTACTGCATTTTCTACTATGCAACCACCATCTACAAAAGCCCTAGTCTCAAGAGATACAGGTAACTTGAAACCACCCCCACCTGGATTTGCAAAGACTGCCACTAAAAAAGGTTTTTCAACACCACCTCCAGGTTTTTTTGATAAAGCTACACCAAAACAAGACAAGAATAATACTGAAGAGAATAATTTGACGAATTCTAGCACTGCGGTAAAAAAAGGAATGGATAATGAAGGCAGCAACAATACAAATGCAAAGAAGTTAAGCAAAACTGTAAACGTGCGGGATAAAGATAAAGTACCTAAAAAAAATTTCCAAAAAAAGTCCTTGGGAAATAATAATAATGATAGTAATAATAGCTCTCAAAAACCATTAGCACAATTGAATGCAAAAAAAAATAAATTACGTAAAGAACATATTGACAAAGCAACAAAAAATGGCAAACCTATCATCAGCATGGTTGTTATTGGTCACGTCGATGCTGGAAAATCAACATTGATGGGCCATTTATTACATTCTTTGGGTGAGGTAGATAAACGAACAATGCACAAATATGAAAAATTATCGAAAGAAAAGGGAAAGGCGTCGTTTAAGTATGCATGGGTATTAGATAATGATGATAGTGAAAGAGAGCGTGGTGTTACAATGGATGTTGGATACAATCATTTTGAAACCGAGAACCGGCGTGTTACACTATTGGATGCACCTGGACATAAAGATTTTGTTCCGAATATGATTTCTGGCGCAACACAAGCTGATGTTGCTATTTTAGTTGTCACGGCGCCGGAAGGTGAGTTTCTGGATGGTTTTTGTGATAGAGGTCAAACAAAGGAACATGCTTCATTAGTCCGCTCATTAGGTGTGAAAGAGATTATCGTTGCTATAAATAAAATGGACATGGCAAATTGGTCTGAAGAACGCTACGATGCAATTAAAATGCAATTAGACTTATATTTATTAAAAAAACTAAATTTTAAATCGGTTCGTTATATACCAGTAAGTGGTATGACAGGAGAAAATTTAACGTCTCAAATAAATACAGATTGTGCATTATACAAATGGTATAAAAATCGCCCAACATTATTAGAAGGCATCGATACTTTCCCGGCTGGTACCAGGTTACGCGCGATGGATAAGCCATTTCGTTTTTCTGTGTCAGATGTATTTAAATCTCTATTGCTTGGTGGTGCAGTTGTTTCTGGGCGTGTACAAACTGGAGTGTGCGTTGTTGGCGATGAATTATATATAATGCCAATAAATCAAACATGTACAATCAAAAGCATTTTTTTAAATAATATTTCGGTCGATGCAGCAGTAGTAGGGCAAGCAGTGGAGATAAGTGTAACCGGTTTAGACGATGATCCAATAAATGTTTTAAAAGTAGGACAAGTATTATGTGATATCAACCGACCGGTTCCTCTAGCGCGTGAAATTGAAGCAAGAATACAAACATTTGACTCTTTAAAAATACCAATGATCAAAGGAACCCAATTAAACTGCCACCATCAAAATGTTGAATTAAGTGCAATTATATCAAAATTAGTTTCATTAGAGAGTAGTTCTCAAACGAAAAATAATGGGAAAAAAGGTAAACAGCAACAATCATCTTTAGTAGAAGGCAGTGATATCAAAGTGAAGAAGAAACGGCGTCCAAGACGTATCGGCAAAAATGAATCTGGCGTCATACGTTTGAAGTTTGTACAACCAATATGTATAGAAAAATATGAAGATAATAAACAATTAGGAAGATTTGTATTACGAACAAATGGCGACACGGTCGCATCTGGCATGGTATTAAAAATTTCAAAGGCTGGAAAATAAAAAATTCTTTTTTTTACGTTAATTTAAAATACTCGTATAAAAATTATGTTCCAACACTTGGCACCTATTGCGCCGAGAGTATATAACTTATACGTATATTTTTAATCTTAACTCATTTTAATTTTAAAATAAAACCATATATATATACCTGAGTAAAATTTTATTAAATAATTGAGTAAGAATTAATTATATATATACCTGTGATTAATAATCATATATACTGTCACTCGTAAAATATACTGGGTGCGTCGACGATTGTGTAACTTCAATGGAATGTTGCGCTAGTGGTACTGATAGTGATTGTATTTTGTATATTTGTAGGTTGGTTATTTGAAATTGCAATGTTATCAATATCTATGCTAGAGGTACCTTTGTTGCGGGGGGGGGGGGGGAGATTGTTGAGAATTTTAAAGCTTTCGCTAAATGATGAATCGACAGGCCCGTTCGAATATTGACTCAAACTTGTTGTTGGTGATCTTGTAAAGTAACTGCCCTCCAGAAGATATTTGATTTTTACATGTTTATGAATTTTTGAATGTTTCCCTTGTGCGTTAAAATATATTTTAAAATTCTTTCTTTTCTTTCAATCCAATATCTTCTGCAAACTCTTCAATTGCTAACGACATCGTAATTTTGCCATTTGTTGGCAACAATACTGCATGTACATCACCACTTGGGTCACCAACTGCTACGTTTCCACTACTGCCAAACTCTAATTTTGTATTTATATTTACTTCTAAATCTGGTGATAACATATATTGTCTAATCTTTTGTATTAGATTCTTATACCACCGGGTATTTGCATCTTCTTTTTCTGTCGTTTCAGAGCTTCTTCTTCTACTACTTTTTCTTCGCCCAATTTTCATACTTGATCGCCTTATTTTCCCATCGGAATCGGACCTTTCTCTACCATCAAGAGCCAGAGCTCTCATCTGCTCTTTTAAAGGTTTTAGTGTTGCTTTGGAATAGTGAGTTATCCTTGAAGGTGAACCTAAAATATTTAATTTCCTTATGTCTACATACATAAAGCTATTTTTCGGTCGTATCCAATTTATTTTGTACGCGCCTGGTTCGTTTATATCTTTTAGGAACGTTATGTTTGTTAGATCGTATACGTTATCGATCGCGCTCATCTTTTCATTATTTACTGCTTTATCTTGGAGCAACAACTGCTTCATTAATTCTTTTCTATCTATGCCTAATTTGACTCTAATATCTTCCATTGATATTACAAGTACACGTATATAACCAGGGAAATCAGGCGACTCTTGGAACACATCATTTTTTGAGATCAACAAAGATGATATAGATTCACTATTACTTTCACCAGTATCTGCAATGTTGCGGTTTATTTCATCCTTTGTTTCCGAGTCTACATAGTTTTTGCCTAATTCCTTTTTTGCTTCATTATCCATTGCTGCTAATGGGGCATTATACTCAATTACATATTTCCCGCCACCACTTCCATCATTATTTTCCACAACATTCAAAACGTTGCCGTCGACACTGGGCATTAATAATTTCTTTCGCATCATCACGTACACATTTTCAGGTAAAGATATATTTATGTCATTCAAGAGGACACTTAACAAACCATTTGCTCCACCAGATAATTTTAATTCCAAATCTGTTTTTAAGGTACGAATACAATGTCCAATAAAGTCCAATGTATCAAGACGATTATCGTACCATTCTTCAAGTAAATTTAATGCAATTTGATGTCTTTGTGCGCGCAAACTAGTTGTGCTACTTGCGCCGTTAGATTCGCCATCATTTCTTGCTTTCTTTTCCTTGACTTTTGGCGTATTTTCCGCAGCGTTTTTTTCTAGTTCTAAGCTACGATGAATTGCAAACAGGCCTACATCATATTGCATCTTCGAAAATTTATTTAAATTTAACTTTGCACTAATTGAATTTAATGACAACGTAGCGTAAACAGGTTTCCTTAATAACGCAAGTATGTTTTCAAAAATCTCCCCAATGTTTAGGACTGAAGTATTAAATTGCTCATCGGTTTTAGATAGTAATGTATTAGTATTCGCATTCTGCTGAGTAGATACGATTCTGTCATGTGCCTGCCCAGGTGGAGAATAGACGTGATCTACAAGATTTTGCCATGCCTCTTTAAATAACACCCACTCTTCCTTCGTTTCCATATGTCCATGCATATGTTGCACGTATGTTTTCAGCGCATGGACGCAATCCCATTTTGTTTGCCACAAACTACCAAATGACTTTCCAATAACTTCGCGCAGTTTCATCAATAATTTAGCCTGCGAAAATGTCAAATTACCTAAAAGTTGTAATGCCTCTTTTGAGTTGACACTGTTTTTGGTTATATTTGATTTTAGCACACTTAACTTTGTACCGTTTAATGTAAATTCTCCTTTAAATGTAAATGATTGATTTTTGAATTTTCGCAAATATATACCAAAATCATTTGTCAAATACCATAAAATATATTCCTATGCACAAAATTTGAAAGAAATGGTTAGAATTTTTGTTCATATTTATTATTTCCAAAGCCAAACGCAGCGGTACAATAAGGATACGGTATAAAAAAAATGAAACTTACTTTAACAAATGATGGCAAATAATAGTTTGCCAGCTTTTTCACTACACCTGGGATAAATCCTCCCTCTTTTCCTTCATCGTCCATTGCCTTTATAACTTCACATCGATATGACACCGGTACCCATGAGCATGCCTTGTCGTCATCATCATTATTATTATTTTCAGACTCTTTTGCAGGCGGGTGCCCTTTATCAATCGAGGCACCATGCCCCCTCTCAACACTTTCTTTGTTTTGATTATTACTCGTAGAATCTTTAACAATATTTACATTTGACGCCGTTACTGTTGGTATTTTCTTCTGCATTTCTTCCTTGGTTCGATCTTTTTTATCATCCTCCTCACTGCAAAATTTTAATGTTGTGTCTAACACAATGCCCGTATTAATTGTCAATTCTTTAAATGAACGAGTACTTTGTTTAACCCCTTCATTCGACTCAGTCACCAATTTTAATCCAAATGCTTTCAAAATAATTGTAAACGGTTTTAATTGTATTTTTACCTGAGGATGTGGATTTTGATTGGTCGCGGATGTAAATGAAAAATGAAAACTTAATGCGACTTGTTGAATTGCATAATCCTCCATTCCACAAAAATAACCATTGAAATGAAAAGAATGGTTAAAACGCAATACTTTTGGACAATACAATTGCAATTTTAACTTTATTATTTCGTTCGTTGTAGCCTTTATTAAATTTTCTATGTCCAAAAATTCAGAACGATCAATTTTTGAATCGAAATTTTTAGTGTCAGTAGCCGGAGTGGCAGTATCAACATTGTCATTGATATTATTGTTTACAGTTTCTTTATTTGAAGATAATTTTTTTAAATCTTCTTCCAACAATCGTTTCGCCTCCTCTGCTGCTTTTAATTGCATTTCTACAACTTTTTTGATTTCTTTTTTCCATTCATTTTGTTTCGTTTTTCCACGTTTATTTAGTTGGGAATGCATTGCCTTAATGTTATCAATTTTTATCTTCAACTCTTCTCTTGAAGAATCTTTTTTTGCTGCTTTTGTAAATGTGTTTTTCATATTTTCAATAATACTAACTCTATTTTTTTTGGAAGGAGATTTTTTAGCTGTGGTACTATTTATTTTTCCAAGAGCTACATCATCTACATTTTCATCAGAGCTGTTAATGGAATCTATATTTTGTGTTGGTGATAATGATGTTGACAGCATTCTTGTTTTCGAAGCTCCCGAATTTGATATGTAAGGTTCAGATGATGCTCGTGATTTTGTTACTAATTTTGCTTCAGTAATTTTTTTTGGTTCTTCACTTCGATATATTTGGCACATAAATGTTAATGGTTCTAACCATGACTTAGTTGTACTATTTAACGCCAAGCGTTTTGTGGTATTTTTATTCACCATTCCAATGATATTAGTTTTCCAATTATCACTATACAACAGAAAAGGCATCCCATACTCTACCGGTGCGCCATATCGAAAGGTTCTTGTGATTTTATCTATCCCTTCCGGTGGCGTAATTCGATACAAACCTGCTGTCGATACCACATCCTTTGACCAACTCATCCAACTATTGGACGTATGACCTATTAAGTTACAGTTATGTGCCATGACACGAACTACATCCCCGTATCTTAAAAATGGATTTCGCGCATTCGTGAAGCATACAGGTGTAGGGATATCGCTTAAAACAGCATATCCATCACTATCGCTCCCGAGAAAAAACCCACCAGTTTCGGTAGTAGCAAACAGCAGTGCACGATTTCCGTAGTATATTTCACGTTTAGATGAAAGTATAACACCATTGTTATTGCATTTCTTCTCAGTTGGCAAACTGCACAGTATTCCATCGCCACTTGTTTTGTCACTCTCTATCGTTTCGTTTGTGTTTTTTTTAGGTAAGATGCTTGTTTCACCTGTTGTTTCGATATTTTTATTATTTGCTGTCTTCTTTTCACTGCCATTATTGATCACTGTTTTTAATTTCTTCAATATTTTCAACGAAGGACGCCTCGGCACAGGTGGCGGAGGGGAAGACATTTTTCTCTCTTAAACCGTTTGGTTTTGTTATTTACCATTGATATTGCACCGCATGGAAGCTTTCGCGTTTACTTTTTTAAAATTGTTTATTTGTTGTTGTCCAAGTTGTTGGTTTTTTGTATTATTATGTTATTTTTTTTTTATTATTATTATTATTACCTGGTATAATTATTTATAATAATAATAATAGCACAATAATAATAATAATAGATATATTATTATTTTTTTTTATACTACTATTATTACCTGGTATATAATACCTGGTATTAATAATAATAATAAAATATATAATAATAATAATATATAATAATAATATATAATAATTGAAATAATCAATAATAATAATAAAAAATAATAATAATAATAATAAGGATTATAATAAATAATAAAAAATGATGGAATCATCATCCACCACTACATCAACATTAAAAAAAAATTAAGGCCGAAATATCTGAACACTGGAATACATAGTTAGTTTTACGTAGTATAGAGCCGTCCATTTTTTTATCATCATTCATCATTCTTCTTATTGTTATTATTGTAATTATTACTATATATGTGGTAGATAATAATGCACTCTTATTATTACAATTATTATGCATGTGTATGGTGTATGATGTACTACTAAAAGAAAAATGTATTATTATTATAATTAATAATATATATAATTAATAATAGTAGTAGTAGTAGTACATAGAATTATTAATCAAATTGCTGAATATAGTAGTTGTCCAGGCAGCAACAAAAACTCGCTTCACTGGAAATAACATTTACCTCACGACATCCCATTGTATGTTTCAACACGGCACGAATTCTGAAAGAGCAAGGGTTCCCAGACATCGAATATTCAAATAGCAGACAAATCATGCAATATTATATTTCCTCTTCCCCGCGATTTCTTCTAAAACATGTTGTTCGGAAACAAAATCTTGTGAAAAATAATATCAATATATGTAAGAGAAGGCATCAGTTGTGTAGCTCCTATAATACTGTAAATCGTTCATTGCCACTATCGAGATTTGTATCTCCTCGTATAATGACAAGGAATGGCCATACTATCTTGAATCATACCTACTCCACGATTAGATCTTCTGTCAAAACTGAAGTGGAAAGTGAGACAAAAACACAGGGGGAAAAAATTGAAAAAATAATAAACGCTGAGGGTGATGCGCACGAGGCCAAAGGTACAACAATTATTCCAGTTACAAAATTTAGAAATGTGCTGTGCCAAAATATTTTACATGATAATCATTGCTTTGACAAGAACTGTAAGATGGAGCATGATATTGAAAAATACTTCTATAACAATAATTACAAATTTCAATATGTCAGTGTCGAACAGCCAATGGCAAATTTTTGTAGCATAAAACATTTTCGCACACAGATCTCTCATTTATTTTCAAGTGGTACAGTTGGTGAAGATTTTGCCTGGATTTTAGCAGATGAGGATAACAAACAAATAACGGATTTAGGATTCCAATTAGTAAAGGAGGAGGATGTTGCTTTTGATATATTTTCAAATTATTCTATAAAGAATTTTGAAAAACAGACAATAAATATTATCGCGTCTGGTTACACAGCTGTTGTATATGGTGCAGATGCAAATAGTATAGATAAACTGTCTCATAATATAGTGCTACTAGGAGAGTTGTTGCTTCTGAAATATCCACAGTCCAAGACAAACATTCTTTACAATACTTCAATTTATTTACCAAGATCAGTTCTAACCGATAGTTCGGGTTCGCATAATACCAATTCACGAAATCGCCGGAAACAAATTAAATTAAAATTAAATGAAAAAAATGCGTATTCTAATGGCGATTATGTTAAATATTATCAGGATCAAAATACCTATAATAATGTTGATCACCATAAAGTTAGTGTACCTGTAGGGACAGATCATATAAAAATATTTATGAGACCTTATGATGATATCAATGATAAGACATCTTGGCCAGCATTTGTATCTTTTATGTTACGATTGAAGCCGCACAAAGTTCAATCAATTGTAAATGGACCATTTGTTGAAAAATCATTATCATTGATTGATATTTTAAATTATGACATTGAGACAGCATCTATACTTTTTTCTGATTTTCAAGATGCAAATGAATCAGAACAGGCATTTTTAATTTATGGCACTAATGACGAAGACATAACACTATTGTATAACAGATTGTACGAGACCTACAACAAATTTGCAAAAATACCACAATTATATCAAGAGAATGAGATACATTATGATAAAATATTTGATATATTTACAAAATCTGGAATATATAATGTCTCCCAAAACACAGATTTGCATAATGTGATTTGTCCAGAGTTTTCAGAGTATGGAAAGTGTCTTATTCCTCCTGATATTGATAAAAAATGTTTTGACATGAAATGCCCATATAATCATGATGTTAGTAACTTGAAAATTTCGCCAAATTTAAAACTTGTCCAAATAAAACCTATGGATAAATCACAATGGAACAAAATGAAACGAACATTCAACGATGAGGCCATACGTATCTCAAAACAATTCAACAACAAAGTAATAATTCAACCGCATTATTCGTCGAACGAACCTCTTTTCAGTTTACATGCAAAAGATACCATAATTTTAGAACAAGCTTATAAAACCTTTTCTAATTTTGTTAAGTCCAAGGACAGCAATCGTCCATTTTGTCCAAGTATATTAAAGAACGGTGTATGCAATACCAAGGAGAATTGTACTTTTTCGCACTGGTTAGACGACATAAAAGGTGAAAAGGAAATTATGCCATTAAAATTTGGAATGTATCATGCGATGGGGCAAAAGGAGTACAGGCATTTGATAATTTCAAAACTGAAAGAAATACTTCAAAGCAAAAACATTGATGTGTTGTACATAGCAGATGTAGAAAGCGATTCAAATAACATGAATAATTTATTTGTGCCTGAGAAAAAGAAAAAGAAAAAGAAAAAGCAAAGGACAAACGTCAGAAGGAATTGGCGTATCACAGATCGAAAGGAGGCAGTTTTAGTATTTTACGGCGATGATGTAAACGAGGAAAACATGAATATTATGAAGAAAACTGTGACTGATTTGGCTCAAAAGTTCAAAACAAAAATGTTCCCGCAGAAGACATTCTATTGTTCTTCGTCATTATTAAATGAACTACCAGACGAGATCAAATTTACTAACGATTATGTTTTAAGCAAACAACGGACTAGAGATAATAATGGAATCAGTTTAATTTCTATCTCTGCTATGGATACTGATGGCTTAGAATTAGGCGTCGAAGCATTGGAAGGAGTGACGTGTACGACTACAGTGCCGCTAGAGGAGGGAAGTAATGCATATAAATATCTTACGAAGGATCCAAAGCACTTTGATAAACTTGTGCAGCAATATAATAGCAAAATTAAGGACAGCAGCAATAAGTTTTTATGTTTGAGACTAAATGAAGCGAAAACGGAAGCTAGAATAATCACTACTTGCGAAAGCCATGGACAACAGTTTAAAGCATTTTTATGCAATGAATATTTAGGTAAACTTGAAGAAAGAAGTATTTATCTTCCAAAGTGGTTTAAACGCGGAAAAAGTAGAATGCACGATGTAAATTACCTCTACCATGTTTACAAAGAGGACCCTGCATATGACAATATTCGACTGTCGCAAATCGCAAACCATTTTGATTGCTCTGTCCTGAAGCTAGTTGGTAAAAAAGAAGATTTAGACTTC
>Ga0099797_100500_pt1 | contig 25228 bp, 18 predicted proteins | sample Uncmet_Sort48C_1_FD_89871 | JGI IMG/M metagenome (GOLD analysis project Ga0099797, IMG submission 89871) | Marine eukaryotic communities from CALCOFI LINE 67, Pacific Ocean - C012_Sort48C_1 | ecosystem: Environmental > Aquatic > Marine > Oceanic | place: Pacific Ocean: Monterey Bay | collected...
GCCACCATTGCCGAAAATGCGGTGAGGTGGTTTGCACCAAATGTATAAAAAAATACAAGCAGAAGATTAAGGTGTTCATTGACCGCGATGATAATGTAAAAGAGTGGAAAGATCCAACAGGAAGGATCGACCCTCCTGCTCAAGCGATCTGTGAGAAATGTTATGATCTTTCAATGAAGTCGGTGAGGAAACTGCAGCGGGACGCAAAGCGAAATCCTCACGTCTTCTGCTCCATGTGCTACATGCCGTGCCCTCAAAAAGCGGTGGCCGACGAAGTGCGGCTGGATACGTTGCTTCTCTTGAAGCCTGAAGATGAAATGGGAAAAGTGATCCCGCAATCGTCCGTAGCAAACAATAACAAATTTATATGCCGCTACTGCAGATATGCTCACCCAGACCGACGAGGAGGTTTAAAACTGTATTCTGTTTTTGTCAGCGATTTGCCGCCGTTTGCAGTAGTAGAAGACATACATAGCGCCTTTGAAGATCGGTTTGGTTTTGTGCATGACGTATTTATTCCCACAGACGAGGATGGAGCGAACGAGATTAACGGGGTAGACTTCAAAACGCATGCAATTGTACGATTTTATAACCCGGGAAAGTATTTTCCAAAATCCCATGAATCTCCGATTGGCGTAGCAGAGGGTTTTGAGGGAGCGGTAGGAGTCGGGTTGTGCCGAGTGCCATTGCCTGGCGCGCCACATGACCGCGAAGAAGTTGAAGTGTGCATTCACAGAATTAAATGGGCGCCGGGACAGTACCAAACAGTTGTGCCTTGTTTTATCAGAGAGAGCGAAACATTAAAATACGCTGAGAGCCAAACTATCTATGCTGATCAACGGCATTTATCAGAAGAGCGTCGAACAAAAGAATGGGAAACGCGCTTAGAGATTGATCTGCAGAGACAGAAACACATGCGAGTAACTTACGACCGAAAGATACATACTAACCGCTTTCCGCAGCTCGGGATCGTCCACGAGCGCGGCCTTTCAAATGGTGCGACGCTTGAAAGCATGGCATTAAGCGCAGTGAAGTTGGGTGACTTACATGCATTAAGGGCAGTATGTAAAAGCAATTGGCTTTCCGCCGAACTGTCTGAGCACGGGGAGCCCACCTTTCATATATACAAGGAAAAGTTTGCTAATGGACAAACACTTTTGCATGTTGCAGTCAGTCAGGGACATTTGAGCATAGTCGCGTTTCTTCTCAGCGAACAGATTGTGGGAAAAGTAGTAGAATTTAGGGAGTATTCTGATCAAGTCTCTAAGAACAGAGCAGAAATTGCGCGGCAAAATAGCCGCAAGGAGCTGGAAGAGGAGTCATCTAGTGAAGAAGAAGAGCATGAGGAAGACGAAAACAGTCATTTTCACTCTATTCAAGCCAGCGTGTACGTGCTAAACGAAGCACTAAATGTAAAAGATAACATGGGAAATACACCAATGCATATGTGCGCGTTGTCCGGAAATGTGGACATGTTCCGGTTCTTATTAGCAAAAGGAGGCGAGGCCACTGTTATTGGGTTCCATGGAAAAACGTGTTTGCACTATGCAGCTGCAAATGGACAGTCGGACATGTGCAAACTGTTGATTACGGAATGCTTTCCATACTCCTTGTTCGGAAAACTTGATATTGATGGTAAGACTGCGCTAGCCACTGCCGTTGCGTGCAAAAATAAAGAAACTGTTGAAATGATGACACGCGAAATCGACCAAGTGACTCAAATGATGATGAAATAACCATCTAGCTTCTATTATTAAAATTAGGGATTGCTTAGATTCGTTGTAAAAAAAAATATTATTGTGTAAAAAATACTGTTTTAAAAAAATAACGGCGCCTCAAAGTTTTGGAGTTCGTGTTGCAAATTTACAAACACCACAACAAACGGTGTAATAACAAAACATATATATACTTTTTTCAAGCGGTATTGGCAGCGTTCGACAAGATGGGGATGCAGACGATAATAAGCACGACGAGGGCGGCGATCAAAAGGAAACAAATATACTTCCTACTTTTTTTTTGGGATTTCTTGGCTGAGTCAAGTTGCTTGATTCCCTTTTCCATATAATCGCCAGCCATATTCACTTGAAACTCGATATTGTCAATTTGTTCCCCTTGGCGTTCTACCAGCATATTTAAGTCAATAAACATATCTTTTAATTGCTCCATTTGCCTTTGCAACATGACTAAGTCCTGTAAGGTTATAGTGGATTATGGTTAGTTCGACGGTAGGTTCAAGGAGGTTGAGGATACGCTCCAACAGCATTGTTTGCAAGCGCGATATGCACGAAACGGCAACATCAGACTGAAATTTGTAGATATCCATTTCTTTCTCCATGATCTTACGATATCAGAGGGAAGTCAAGAAAATCATCATTTGCATTCGTGCGCGCAAGGAAGGGGTAAATGTAGATAGGTATTGAAGGAAAGGTAGAGACGGTTCACTTACTTGGTGCGTGTCCATAACATCGCGATACGTTGACGCCAGCTGCCCTTTCCCTTCAAGAATGACTTGTTTGAAAATTTCGGACGACTTCCCCTCGTCAATGATTCGCTTCACGTCCTCCTCCGACTTGTCCGGCGCAATAATTCTAACACGGCGCGTCATGGTGTCTTTCATGCGCGTGTTGAACATTTGTTGCGCAATCTGGTACTCTTTTACTCGCTTGATAAACTTCTCGGCAGACGCTTTTATGCCTTGCTCACGGATCACCTTTTCATTGTGTCCAAACTTCGAAGAGTCTTTGTTTTCTTCGTTTAACCGCTTGATCAGAGCCTTTGTTTGCATCGCGACTGCCTGTGTCTTTTTTACTATTCCTTCCAACTCGGCACTAATTTCATCTTCTTCGCTGGACTTGGTCGCCTTACTAAACCGCTCGATCAAATTCTGAATGTTACGCGTTGCCCCTGCAATTTGTTGGCACGCGTCATTGATTTTGTCCTGTTCTTTTTTGAACGCGGCCATCACACCAACCGGTTTGACGCCTGGCTTCGTGCCTTCGGCGTTAGCGGTGAGGCCCAACTCTTGCATTCGGGACGACGCCATAGTACAACACGTGGGGGTATGAAGACGGAAGAAAGCGTGCACGCGTACGTAACGCAAACACGGGATCAGGAAGCAAGCACGACAGGGAGGCGCACACGGCATCCCCAAACCCCCATGCAATGGATCTACCGCACACCACCTGCCTGCCCCTCCCCTCCTCATCTCCACAAATAATTATGTGGTACAAATGAAAAAAATAAAAAAAAATCGAAAAATTGAAGAAAAGAAAATCGCCGAATCGAAACAAACGAACATCATCACATCCGTCCGCACGTCCGCGACCGGTAGAGTGCTGTAGATATTTGATAGATATCTACGGTACTTGTGTATGGCGTGGGGATAGGGATAAAGGATAGATACGAGACTGCACGTAGATGTACAATACTCCAAGTACGATCTTAGAATGTCTGGATCGGGATGCTGTGCGTTGCTGTGCGTTGCTGTGCGGCGTCGGTGCTGCGTCCATGTACTCGTAGGAGAATGGAGAGATGATGCTATGAGTGGACAAGTGGACAACGATGGATCGGATTTGATGGACATCTGCTGGATATGTATGGTCGAGTCGTTCGTTATCCAGTTGTGGGAATGAGGGACAGGCCGCGGCGGGGCGATGCGGACGGTGCGTTCGTTGGATGGGTGGGAAATGGGTGGCGTGGGACAAGAACGCAGATTGTCGAAAACATGGGGAAAAAGTCGAAACGTAAGAAGTCGATCAAGAAGTCTGGAAGTGTGGTCCAGGGGGGTGTCACTGCAGCAGCGGAGCAGAGCGCAGACAAGGTTAAGGGCGAGCCGGCACCGGGAAACGTCGCGGGGAAGGATATCAAGCCAGTGGAAGAGAGCGTTGAAAGCACAGAGGGTACAGCAGAAACCCCTGGGCAGGCGCATACTTTGGCTGCGCTCCAAGGATGGTGGATTGCAGCCGGTTGCAAGGAAGAAGGGACGTACTATCCGACTGAAGCGAACTACGACGGCAACTGGTGGTTGACGATATCCGCAGAAGACGTACAAAAAGATATGGCAGCGTACAAGTTGAAAGCAGACGCTGGCGAAACGACCGAAGATGGCACTCCGTACAAAACGTTAGCTTTTGGAACACCTGTCGCAGTCACAAAGGAAAGCGCTGCCCCACCGGCTCCGTCCACCAATCCCGACGACTCGATCAAGCCAACTCGGTCACGCACTGGCCGAGAGTCCGTTGATGCTGCAGAAGATGCATCGATCGTCACGGTAATGTTGAAGGCCCGTGGGGAAGAGACACCCGCCATGAAGAAAGAGCGCATTGAAGCTGCGAAGAAGAAGGCTGAAGCAGAGGCAGCTGAGAGAGCAGCAGAAGAGGCTCGATTGAAGGCAGAAGAAGAGGAGAGAGCAGCAGAAGAGGCTCGGCTGAAAGCGGAAGAAGAAGCCCGTCTGAGAGCTGAAGAAGAGGCTCGGTTGAAGGCAGAAGAAGAGGAGAGAGCAGCAGAAGAGGCTCGGCTGAAACAAGAACAGGAGGCTCGGCTGAAAGCGGAAGAAGAAGCCCGTCTGAGAGCTGAAGAAGAGGCTCGGTTGAAGGCTGAAGAAGAGCTTCAGCGTAAACTAGAGGAAGAAAAGAAGGCCGCGGAGGCAGCCGAAGCTGCGGCAAAGAAGGCGGAAAAGGAAAAACAGGAAGCTCTTGCTAAAGCTGCCAAGGAAGCCGAAGAGTTAAAAGCCCTCGAAGCCGCCACGAAAAAGGCTAAAATGGAACAGGAACTAGCCGCAGCCAAGGCGGCCACGGAAGCGGAAAAGATGAAAGCTGCTGAAGCGGCGGCGAAAAAAGCAGAATTGGAAAAGCAGGAGGCTGCCCTCTGTGCAGCTAAGGAAGAGGAGAAGAAGAAAGCGGCTGAAGCTGCCGCAAAGGCCGCTGAAATCGAAAGCAAGCTTGCTGCCGACAAAACGGCCAAGGAAGAAGCTGACAAGGCGAAGAAACAAAGGGACCAAGAGGAGGCGCGATTGAAAGCAGAAGAAGAGGAAGCTGCAGCCGCGAAAGTGCCGAGCCAAAATGGCTGCTGCATCATTGCATAGAAGACATATGATATCGTATTAGTTTTGAGTTTTTTTCCCAATCATGAAATCTAGAGACTCGCGAGCGTATGTATATTATTCCAATACTGTGTTGATGTAAAACGTATCTCGCTGGAAATCCAACCTTACGACCAGAGGCATGTGGTCATGTATGTGGTGCTGTCATCAAAACGAAGAGTTCCACGACGACATGTCAATCCTGTGTTGATCTTGTCATGGTTTGATAGGTGTACCATCACCCATTATATATACGACTAGCGGTATAATTCGATCAATGAATACTTGCGCTGCACTGTGCTTGATGACTCTCATCCCTCATATGTGGTATATGGTCCGACAGACGCTTCCGACATGGAAGTGCATGCATGCGTCACGATCGAAGCAGAGCAATTGCGGACAATGGTTTTGAGTCCACACACCAATAGGGTTTATATTGGTTCCAAAACTCGACCATCTCGACGCAGCTGTACTGGTCTATGATTCGTGTCTTCACGTGCCTTGCGCTGGGGCTTCTTGTTCGTATTTCTGTGGTCGCTCGCAAAATAAGGGTCACTGTCGACGCAGCAGATGACGTGCAGTTAGTGGTTCCTATTGCAACAGACGAGACCGTCCGGGTCCTGACACAACTAATAGACGCACGATCCAAACATTATGTGAGCAAATTTAAGAAAAGAACCATTGCACAAGGGGATGCCATCGTAGAATTACAAATAGATGGTGCGGCACTGTTTGACGATGATCATGTTGGCGATATCCTTGGCCCCGACGATGTTGTTCGTGCAATATGGGCAGGCAGAGATGACGCGGCGGCCGAGTACACCGTGGATACAGGAGACCGTCATCCCGAGCCCCGAATTAAACCGAATGCTAGTCCACACTGTGGTCGGTTTAGCGCGTGCCCTCCCTGCACACAAGCAAGCTGCTTCTGGTGTTCATCGACACATTCGTGTGTAGACAGAGCAACGTCTGCTTGCCCCTTGCAAAAACCTCGCAGCTCTTGTTTAGACTTTAATTTGCATAACGAACGAGAGTCATTTCTTCGTCCCTGTGTCCGAAAACCGTCCCCTTGGAACCGACGCAGTACACTTTGTTGTGGCGATCATATATGCAGCAAATCGATCATGGAAGATTCGCAAAGTTGCTTGCTCGATTGCCCAGCTCCAACGCAGGTGGAGTTGGAGAATGGGGTGTATGACCAGAGCAATTTGCCCCCGAAACGTTTACCAGCCGTGTTGTCAACATTTTTGTTTGGGGACCTTGAAGAGCTTGTCCATGACACGTATCATTGTGAAGAGACATACTCGTGGCCTGATGGAAGCCCATGCAGTCGGGAAACGATTTCAAAACACCGACCATCCAATTGGTTAGAGATTTTATTAAAACTCACGTCACCGAAGGCGAAGAAAGCCCACCGGTTTCCATTTACCCTTCCAAAGGCACTGTCAAGATCGATCGTGGTCGAGCTAGGGGCAGGTTTGGGGCAAGACACTCGTAACATTGCTCGGGCAGGAGCGTGGAAAGTTTTCGGCGTTGAAGTTTCTACTGCTGCTGTGGCACGGGCGCGCGACATAACCCGTTCGTGGGGTACGAAGTCCGAGCGGGAGCGCATTGACTACGTGGCATACGACGCGTTGGCGCTACCAGCCCCGATGGAAACGATAGATTTGCTGTTTGATTTTACAGTATACTGCGGTTTACGCCATCGATACTTGGACAAGCTGTACCGTATGTGGAAGCGATTGTTGACACCTGGGCACACTTTGTTGATGATACAATGTTGGAAAGAAACGACTCGCGCGCCTGTGCAAGTGAGGCTAGAGGATATGCTTCTTGATTTTGAACCTTATTTAGATGTGCTGCACTACGAATCGTGCGAGAAGAATCAACTACTTGGCGGCAAGGAAGGCGCGTGGTGCGTGTATTTGAAGATGAAGAAATGAGAGAGACAAACAAACAAAGTCGTGCACTTGCCTCTCGATGTGTATATATAGTGTGTGTGGGTGTGTTATTCATACGCACACACACACACAAGTTTAAATATAGAGCAGCATCGCCTTGTCTTACTACAAGGTGTGTGTAAAAATAAATATAAGTTATTAATTAAAAAAGTTATTATAGCATATCTTACGATACATAAGTTATAAATATATGTATATAAAAAAGTTATCGTACTGTCTTCCGAGAAGTTTTTCAATCTTGTGCGCGCAGACACGTGCACAGATTTACTGATCGCCCGAGCAGACTAAGGCCCGGGTGAGTGATTAACCGTAACATCGAATAGGCTCCATGCACCCTTTGCTGAAGGATTGGCCGTTCTTGGCCAAATATTGCTGATGGTTTGTTTCAGCATTGAAAAACTCTGCCATGGGTAAAATCTCGGTCGCAATCGGGTCGATCTCCTTCTTCTGCTGTTCGGCTTTGGTAGCCTCTGCAATGCTTTGTTGCTCCGGGTTAAAATAATATATACCTGTGCGGTATTGCGTCCCAGTATCGTTGCCTTGGCCATTCTTTTGGGTGGGGTTAATTTTTTCCCAAAACACCCCGCATAGCTCTCTGTACGCAACTTGTTCTGGGTCAAACTCTACCAACAAGGCCTCGGTGTGTCCAGACGTTCCGGAGCACACAATTTGATAGCTTGGTCGGGGCACATCACCTTGCGTGTACCCCACCGTCGTGCTCAGAACGCCGGGCAAACGTTGGAAGGCCAACTCAATGCCCCAGAAGCATCCCCCTGCAAAGCATGCCTTCTCAGTGATACCTTTCTTTGGTGTTTCCACGTGCGGGCGGCTCAAAACTTTCATAGCCACTGGCCCGAGCGGTTTAGAGCCTGGATTTCCCATGTATATCGTCTCTCTAGATGCGTGCGTCAAACCTAAATATCGCACAGACAGCAACAACAGCGCGATGGCATCAACGTGATTCATGATAGTGCGATAAGTGGCGACCGGAACCTTCAACCTGCGAAGAAAGTTCGCAGGCATTCTTTTATTTCTTTTCGATTCTTCGATCAAATCAATGCTCAATGCTATGATGCTATGCATCTATGCATGCGATGCGATGCATGCGATGCGATGCATGCAACAAATACATAACCATAAGTGTAAACCATGCAGCATTCATGATGCTACGATGCTACGCACCTATTGAGCACGAACGAACTTGAGCAGCACTCACCGTGCAAAGGGAGAAGGTTTGAATGTTTTGCCCGTCCGTCCTTTGTGAATGTCCCAGCCCAAAGCGAGTGCAGATGTCTGTGTAGTAAGGTGAGACTACCCCCCGGGCCGTATTGCCCAAACGAGTTTCAGCGTAACCTAAGGTGCGGCTCTAGCACTGACGGTAGGAGCATCTGTTGCTGCGCCCAACCGGTTAACTAACCATGGGCGTGGCCGCGTCGTCGACGGACCTGCAGACAGCGGACATCAACGAGTTAGAGCGCGATAGTGGATTTCGTCCGGGGGAGGTAAAGCAACTGTATGGTCGGTTTAGGAAATTAGATCGCACTGGGCGTGGCTTTATTCGCCGTGAAGATTTGCTGAAAATCCCGGAACTGGCCATGAATCCGCTGGTTCATCGAATCATTGCGTTGTTCCGTCCCACCGACTCAGTGGGAAAGGACGGTGTGTGGCAAATCAATTTCAAAGAGTTTCTAAAGGCCTTGTCTGTGTTTAGTGAAAAGGGAAGCATTGAGGCCAAAGCTAATTTTGCATTCCGGATATATGATGTTGACGGCGATGGGTTCGTCGGGCACAGCGATATGGTGGAGGTAATGAAAGTCATGGTCGGGGAGAACGTGACAGACGAGAAATTGTTTGAAATCGTGGGCAATACTATCGAAGCCTGGGACGTGGACAACGACGGGAAATTGAATTTTGAAGAGTTCTTCAACGGGCTCTCCAAAGAAACCATTGAAAAACACATGACAATGACCTTTAAAGGCCCGGAGCGAATTTATTGATTCCAACCTGTCCCATCCATGGAACAACGTGCATACACTAATAAAGAATACTAAATACTACTACTTGAAACATGTAACATCTGATAGAACAAATAAACGAACAACGAAGACACACGAACGAAGACCCACACTCTTTGTTCAAACAACTTGTGCCAGGCTGTCGCGTCCACCTCGCCGTGCTTCCATGCTGGGACCCTCTCGGCTAGAGCCCAGTAAGAGTGTGCACACGAGGCTCGATCTGCTCGAAACACACGGGAACCCATTGAGCGCCTGGCAGTAATTACAGATTTGGGCGACCTCCGTTCGTGCGAGCGCGTAACATACAATATTTTCGACCCTCCAAAATTTGCCTGCAATATGCACTCCCTGCTGGTCTTCTTCATTTTTAACGTGTTGGTCAAAACAGCAGTGCCATCCACCCGGTCGCTTCTATTATTGCCACAAGAAATAGTGGAAGACATATATGATGCTGCTAGTGACAATGACGAGCTGTTCCTGCAGTACAGCTTCGAGGCGTTCAAATTGTTGGTGAAGCCGGTGGAGTTGACCCAAAAGCTTCCACTCTTTCCGGTCAGTCTTGCCGCCTCAATCGCACAGCACCCGGAATTTCAAAAGGATATTAATGCGCAAAAACTGCTTTTGACAGAGCTTCATCATACTTACGAAGTCGGAGAATGGAATGGCGAGAACATATGGGGCGAGCTGGGAGGCGAGGAAAAGATGTATGACACTTTGCCCGAAGCAGTTGAATATTTTGAAATCATTATTGAAAACACAAAATTTCAATTTGAAGCTTTGGTTTGGATCGGAGGGCTCTACGTGGACTCTGGCCATCGCTCTGCAGCGTCGAAGATGCTCCGTGTGTTGTATGACACAGTCAAGCCCATTTTAGATGATCATATGAAAAAAAAGACGGCGTTGTCTCCGGATGATTTAGAGTTCGTTTACGCGATTCTGGGAATGACGCTGTGGCACAAAGATCGCCCGACCCTTGCAATGATGAAAGAGGGCGCATCATATTTGAAGGAGGCGCAGAGGGTGATGGGTTTCAAGGACCTGCACCCGCATTGCGAATATAAGTCTGCATTGGGAACGATCGAACTGGAACAAATCCGCGCCAAATTACTCAGAAAGGAGCAAGTAGATCCAGCTCAATTCAAGCAGTGGCATGCGTCGATACCACGAACGTTTTCAAAGGTGGATAAGATTGACTATCGCGACGTTTCCTACGAACATTTTTTCCGCGAGTACGTATTAAAACGAAAGCCAGTGGTCCTTCAAGGCTTAGTTGACGTTATGACAAGTGGCAAAAAGTGGGGCTTTGACCATTTCAAAAAGGTGTGCGGCCGAATGAGGGTAGAGAAAAAAGGGCACGTTGTAGGGCAAACAAAAGCGTGGGCCGGTTTGGTTTCTTTTGGCGAAACGTCGGTGGGCGAATTTATTGAAGAGCTGGACACATGCCACCAGCGTGTTTCTGACGCGCGTCCATTGGCATACGTATTTGATGAGTCCCTCAATCCACATTGCAGACGTCTACTTAACGACTTTGTAGTGCCAAAGTATTTTGTACAAGATCTGGGATACATGAGCGATGGGAATGGACCGTATAGAGCGCACCCATCCTTGTTCATAGGCCCAGAAAATTCGACTTCGGGGCTGCACATCGACAGTTCCAGCTCTCATTTTTGGCAGGCGCTTTTTGAAGGTAAAAAGAAGTGGATATTTTATCCTTATCAAGATTTGGATGCAGAAGTATTTTTGTACAGCTCTCCAATTCACCAATCGTTTCAGGTAGACCCTCATCATCCAGATTACAGCACGTTTCCATTATTCAAGTATGCGAATGAGTTCAGACGGCTTGAAGTAGTTGTCGAGAAAGGGGAAGTGATTTACATCCCTCCTGATCTACCTCATGCGGTTAAAAATGTGGAGAAAAGCCTGGCTATGTCACACAATTACATTGATGCAAGTCACTTTTTGAGGGCCATGCGCCACTTAGTTGAATCTCCGCTTGACACAGAGTACGCTGCCTTTTTTAACGAGGAGGGCAACCAGCCATATGAAGAAGCTAAAAAATTTATGCGGAAATACCCACGCGACATGCCATTTATGCAAATGCAATCTTCTCGTGCAGCGTTTCCTTTTTACTTGTCTGACGCCGCGAATGGATCAGAACGAGAGGATTTTTGGGTTGACCATAGTGTGACCAAGGATAGGAAGGATCGGTTCTTGTCCTTTGAGTACCCGGACTTCACTGCGTCTTTGTTGGATCTTTCGTACCCAATTGCCCGACAGTCGTCTTCGTACCCATCTTCTCATTATGCCAATTTATAATGTTTGATGGAGAATGTTGATTCATGTGATGAACACTGTTTTTAAATTAATGAAGTACAGCCATTATATTTTAGTTTAATAATAAAGTTTTACTACACTGCAAACTTCCTCTAAATTTACCAACTGCATCATGGAAGGAAATAACTTAAGTTATACAAAGGAAAAAGACATCTGGGAATACTTACTTAACAGTGGGGGCGTAGTTACTATTACTAGGCACGCGCGTGCGCACCGGGGTATCAATTATTCGTTTCGTTATAAATCAATGATGCTACAATGGTATATAAAATGTTATATGTGGCGCTTGCAAACGAAGATTCATATATCAAATACTTTGCCTTCTCCTTTTTTTTTGTGTCTCCTTAATCACCGCCACGATGTCTTTTGGATCGTCGATTAATGCGGCACAGCTAAAAAAACGCGTTGATACAGCACCCGTGTCCGGATCTTCGATTTCGAACGCCAAATACAAATACGGGCGTCCCTGGACGTTCCCGATTTTCCCGGAGGCCGCACTATGCGCCCCGCAGCAGCAATCCAACATGCGGGAGCACCAGAGGTGTCGCAGTTGCGCTAAAATGCTCCACGAGTAAAATTCTTTGACACTTTTGATCGTGCTCGAGTCCATCTCTACTTCCGTGCGCGTAAATATGTCTTCCGCCGAGCGAATGACGACATCCCCTGTGGTGAAAACAACCACACCTTCGTGCCACGCCCCGCGCAACGACTTTCTCAAATAGTCTTTGTACTCGTTCTTGTTGGCAAAGAACGCGTAGATATTTACGACTACCAGTGCCGCCACAGAGGCACAGATGAAAGAAAGAGCAACTCCCCCCTCGGTCGACAACCCAATAAAAAGGAGCATAGCCGCTACCAGCAACCCTGGAACCACCACTTTCCAAAACCCTGGAGACCGATGAAACCGTGAGGGAAATACCCGCGTCCCTTCGGGAAGCAAATCCGATTCATAATCGTCCAGCAAACTATCGGTATGCTCCGATTCCATCGCGGCTAAGACCCGTTCAGTTCAATACAAGGTATCACACGTCGACTTGCTATGACCAGTCGCCAAACCAACTATAGAAACAGTGGAACAGGAGAAGATGCGACGCTCACAAAATCCAGTCTGTCCGCCCACTCCTATCAGTCCACGTCGACGGGCATGCCGGAGTAGGTCGAGTAGGGCAGCTGTACTCAGGAGCCGGGTTACAGTCAGTCCATAGTCCATAATGCATGCCTACCTACATACACAGCTATTGGTCTCCGTGCCTCCGAAGAAAGTCTGTCCGGCACGGCACTGAATGAATGACCGTCGTCTGATAGGCACGAACGTAGTTTGGTGACCCATAGAATATTCAGAGTTCACAGTAGACTATTTAATTAGTATACTTTACGGCGATGGGAGTGTGAGACGAGGGCAAGACTTCAGAATTTACATCAACGCATTCGCCGCTTCTTCCATCAAGGCGTTTACGTAAGCCAACCGTCGCACGCCATCATCCCCGTAACTTGAGAGGTCCACGCTGGTTTTGACTTCTTCAATGGCGTCGTTAAGTGCACCCTGAACGCCGTTCAATGTGGCCATGAATGCAAGCACGTTGTTCGTCCCCGCCAGGTAGCTCAGGACTTGGCCAGTACCAGCTAATTCGTCCAACTTTCCACCACCCACATGCGTTTCTCCGGGTGTCTTACGGACTTGGTTGAGAGTGTGCCGTGCCAAGCCAGCAAGGGTAAGGACTCCCCGCAGTCCAGAGCTGGGATGCGAGCCGGATGCACTCTTGGCGCTCATACCCTTGGCCCAGGTGACCATAATTTTCAATGATTTGTGTGTACCGGGCACGTTGACCTTGACCTCTCCAGTCTGACCGTCGTATGTCCAAGCACCGGGCGCCTCAAAACGGCTGTACGGGATAGAGGTACTTGCCACTAAACTGCCATAGTGAACCGCCGAAGGAACCAAGCCGTTGACCGCCACAAGTGAGTACGCCTTTTCCGTGGAACTGTTGACGACGAAGTTCAACGTGGTTGCATCGGACGTGAAAGAGGCTTTGGTTACGGTGCTTCCGCCAGGCTGCAAGTACGCGGTCGTGGCGCCATCGTCTTCGTACACGTGACCTTCGCCCTGTATGGGCGAATCAGAGGCAGACCCCAAATAGACGGTCCAAATCAGCGACGAGTACGCGCGCGATGCAGCGCCAATGCTGTCACTTTTGTCGAACGGCAAAGTGGGGATCATAGCGCCCATCTTCACGAACACTGGGATTTCCGCCAATGTGTAAAGCCGACTCAGCATTTGCGGCCCCTCGATCACCGTCCCACGATCTTTCTCTACCCACTCACCGGCGGGGATCCAGATCTTTTTCGAAGCCAAGTTCGTTGTGTCTGAGTCCGCTGGGGTCACCACTGGAGCGACAATCATGTCGTCCCCAAAAAAGTATTGCGCGTAATTGCCGTCCATGTCAGCCAAGTACGCGTTGTTTTCCTCTGGAAATTCGTAGTACATAGGGCGCAACGGGCCCAGGCCCGTATCGAACGCGTCCCGCACCAGATTGTAAAAGTAGGGGACCATGGCCCGGCGGCGGCGCAGCGATGCACGGTTTACTTCCAAATACTTCAATGGCACATTCCATGGCCGTACGACGGTGCACTGGTTGTTCTCATCCGTTGAAGGGAAAGCTTTGGCACAATCACCCCCGGAACTACCGCGGTCATGACTTCGAAAGACGCCGCTGTATGTAGCCCACTGAATCCAGCGAACATACAGCTCATTGTCGCCTTGGCTGGGCCCAACAATATCGTGGCTCCAGAATCCATAGGCGACGTTGGTAGAGGTCATGCTAAAGTACGGCTGGTAGGCCAAATTCTTCCAGTCAACGCCCAACACGTCGCCAGAAAAACCTACCTGGTAGCGATGACTCCCTAGCCCTCCCCATCGTGCCAACACCATCCCTCGCTTGGTACTACCGCGGCGAATGTGGTCAGTGGCCCGTATTTTGTTGGTCCAAATGGTTGGGTTTTGTTTCAAGCCTGCGCACCCACCCTGCTTTCCGCCTTGCTGCCAGTCAATCCACCAATAGTCTAAGCCATCGTCCTCCCGGGGCTTCAGGACCAGGTCTTCCAAGGCCTCCGCGTACGTGGAGTTTTCACAAATGGCGAACGGGATCTTTTTCGTGGTGCGTGGATCCACCCCCATCGCTTTTGCCATGGCGACGAACTCGGACTCAAAACTCGCCACTCCATCGTCGTCGTGTATGTTCGCGAGTGTCACCAGGCCCTTGGACTTCAAGTATCCCATGGCGTCCGCAGGAAACGGGAACAAGTGGGAGTCCCACGTATACCCTCCCCACTCTTCCTTGGTGTGCCAGTCCATATCAAGCACAAATGTGTCCAACGGCATGGAGTTTTCCTCGTACCCCTCCACGATTTCGATCAAGTCCTCCGTATTTAAATTAAACCAGCGAGTCCACCACAGCCCAGACGCCGCGCGGGGTGCCATGGCGGTCTTCCCACTCACCAGGACAAAGTCTTTCAGCGCAGCTTTGTAATCGTGGCCATGGGCAAACATGTACAAATCAATGTCGTTGCTGTTTTGACCCAGGTCCCACCATCCCGTGGCCGGGTTCAGTACGTATGTGTCTGAGTCGTCCACCACGCTCCATCCAGCGCGTGAAATCAGGCCCCATGCACAGTGCAGGTCTTCATCGTGGATGGTAATGTTGGCATTCAAGCTGCAGTTCAAAGTAGTTGCGGGAAGTAGATCTAAGGACTTGATGGTGCCCAGCAAGTTCTGTGGGTTTGCGTCCCCGTATGACCACTTTTCAAAGGCACTTTTCACACCAGCGTTGCTGACGATAGAGAGCGTGTCTGCACTGAACTCTTTCCCGACCGTCCAGGACAAGGTCAAGTAGTCCGTACTAATGCGCAAGACACCATCGGTTTCTGTATGGCTGTACTTTGGCACCGGCAAATTTCGATTCAAAATCGCCGTGGTCGCTTTGTCCTCCCACATGGCGTTCGCATTGTATTCCATACGGATCAGGCGGTCTGTCAGGACAGTGAACCGTGCGTTTCCTGCCGTCGTTATGGCCGAATCAGCGGCAACCGGATTATAAGGCAATAATTCCGGCCATGGGGCCGCGGATGGCTTCTGCAATGTTGAAATGGGGTCAGCACGACCCGTTGGCGCCAGCACGACAAGTGCGGCGGCTGCAAGCAAACCTTTGACCAGCGCTGGCATAGTAAAAAAGTCACCGAACTTAGCGGGGGAGAGAGAGTACGCACAGGCTCGTGGTGAACAAAGTCGTGTTGGGGGCGCACAGCCGCATGGAAGACAACGTACAACCCCGCGGCCATGCCCACCATCCTGGGGCTCACATCCGAGCCGGTTGAAATCATTCATGGTTGTAGTAGGCACATGCAGCAGACAGACGACAGCGTGGACAGCAGCAGAGAGAGAAGTCAGCAGTGTTCTTTTGTCGTTTGGCGCGTCATATTCTTGTTGTTGGATGTTTTGATCCCATTGCTCGCTAGCTTGGTTGGATCCGGTGGATGGTTGGCTGCATGCTGTGTCCTGTGTGTGGCTGGCTACCGGGGCTACAGAGTACACACACTGCGTGATTCTGTTCTCCTCCTATATTAGAGAAGCGGGAGAAGTGTATACAGAAGTGTATACAGTATTGTACTTTATTTATTTGTATACTTCCATGTTATACTACCCTATCTAGTATAAACACTTCTCGATTATATACACTTCTCCCGCTTCTCTATCCTATATACGTGCGCACAGGTGGACAGCGGGCGATGTGTGCTTTTGTCTAGATGGTATGAGCGTATCACGGCATCACGGCCCGGATCGATGTCACGAAGGCGCCACGTGTTCTTCCAGTTTAAGTACAATATATTCGTATGTTATTGATAGATCGATCTTGGGATCCTAGCATCCTGGCACATCTTGATAGGCGCTTGTGTCGGGTGTAGAGGCATGTCCTTTTGTACTCTCTCTCCCCCCGTCACCAGTCATCGCATGAGTCAGGATACGATGAGACGATGAGTCCAATGTTTATGTGATGGATTATGGCAAGATGGATCCGTTTCAATCGAATGGGTGGATGGACGGATCCACGCAAGCCAATTACAGTAGGACGTGGTGTGGTGGTTGAAGGTCGCACGCGTAGTCGTGGCCGACAAATACCCCGGAAACAAACAGGTACAAGTGATACTCTAATTTCCGTCACACTTTATTCATACCATAACAGGTAACATGGTCCATTGGTTTTTGCGGCTGCTGTCTGCACCGGTCCTCGCCGTGTTGCTGTCCTCGCCGGTGCCCGTCGTGCGTGGTCTGCACCGTATTGATGAAAAATGTAGTGCGTGCAACGCAATTGTGTACGAGCTCGACCGTGCTTTGCGTTTTGAAGTCAAAGGTCAGTCTGCGATAGTAGTGGGAAGGCTGGATTCACGTGGTAAGCGTGTCGGAAGGAAAACGAACTATGAAGTTAGCGAGCTCAGGGTTATTGAGGTTATGGAGAGGCTGTGTCCCCAAATGCAGCATTACGGAAAGACGAAGATGGATGACGGCTCCGAAAAGTGGCAGCGAGTCAACTACGCCGAAGGCGATGTTGTAATTGATGGCACGATGACACTGGGTGGCGCGCAAGGCCACACACAGGGCCAGGAGCTGAAGGTATGGTGCGATGCCATGCTGGAGAAGCACGAGGAGCAGTTCGAGGAAGCGATCAAGGGGGGGCCTGAAGGCTTGGCAAAAACGATCTGTGTCGACAGTTTAAACGTTTGCGGGGAAGACTTGAAGGCAAACGTAGCAGAACTAGCACCGCCGCCAAATATGCCACCGAAGCCGAAGAAGAAGAAAACGCCGGAAGAATGGAAAAAGTACAAATTGAAAAAGAAATTGAAGGATGCCCGAAACGATTTGGCAAGGGTCGAAAAGCTCAAAACGTTGAAAACGAAGGAGCGAGACAAATTGAAGGATGAAATCAAAAGATTCAAAAATAAAGCCCAGAAGTTGAAGGAAAGTATTGCGAAGCTGGAAGTGGAGGAAAAAACCCTGTTAGCCGAAGCGTCTGCGGAAACGAAATCGAGTGAGCTGTAAAGACCTTCATTTGATGTCCACCCACGGATCGTTCACCAACCCACATGGCATCACGTAAGTGCACATACTATCATAACAGCATACTAATATCGTATACTTCAAAATACAAATAAAAGACGAACTCCAAATATAAATATTCACGCCACGAGCTACGAGCGAGGCGGGGCATTGCTGTTGTCAAATGGGATATGCAAGCGCACGTGAGTCAGTCAGTGCCCATGTGCTCATGTGCTCATGCGGGCGTGGAAATACCGTCGTTGTGACGCGAACTTGTTCTATCGCACACCACCCCTTATCTTTATCGACCTCTCGGCGTAGCAAGGCGTGTGTTCTGATCTGTCGGACAGGTACCAAGGAATCGAGGAGTATACATATATCATCTACTCAACGAAGATATGAGCGCTGCGAAAAACAGAGACCACGCTCTCGCTGCCGGTGATGTGGGGCAAAAGGAGGGCGAGAGTGTGAGCCCAACCATCTTGTTAGCTCTTAAGGACCCAAGAATGCGGACCTTTGTATTTCAGCTAGAAGATAGCCTAGTCAACTTTTTGAAGCAAAGTTCGTCGAAGATGAGTTCCCCGCGGTTAAACTCGCGGCAACGTAGCATACTGTATTATTTATCCGATCGTTTTCAGGTAAAAGCATGGAACACAGACCACTTCAAAAACAAGAAATCCAAATCCACAGATAGGACCGAGAAAATCGAAAAGAGCGTCGTGGTTCTAGAAAAAACAGACAATTCTTGCATGCCTAGTTTTTTGTTCATCGACCGATACGGCAAGAAAGCCTCTCAAGGTAAGAAGAAAATATTGGTCAAGAAACGTGGCCCGAGTCAACGCACTGATAGGGCGCCCACGCTAGGTGGTGAAAAGTTTAGTAAAGGAGACGGTAAATACGATGGTGTTGATGACCAGCCTGTGAATGAGGAGAAGAGACGGGTAGAATACGAAAAAACCCGGCGCCGAATATTTGATCACGGGATGGAAGAGGAAGTTAGTTCTGCAGGCCGAGAGAAAGGACCACAGCCCCGTTTTCGAGACGTGAGAGACGATGTCGTAGACCCAGAATTTTTCCGAGGGCAGAATTACAACATGTATGCTCACCCATCAGCGACTATGCCATACCAGCAGATGCACACGTTTCAGGCCGGGTTGCCTAACTACGTGGCATGGCAACAGCAACAGGCAATCATGGCAAATCAGGGAATTCAAGGTGCTTATCCAGTACCGCATGCCCAACCGCCCTTCATCCCACATGTGCCAGTGATGGTGCCAGTGCATCCTGTGTATGGCGGCGTCCCTGTCCCGCCACCACATGTGGTTCCACTCCCTTACACTGTGCAGCAGCCTCATTACCCGCACCCTTTCCAACAAAATCCTCCTTCTACGGAGCCGCAGCCACAAGAGGATTAGGCTTGCGTTATTGTGATGAAAGAGTGCATGTCGCACATTTGAGGAAACATGTGTGTTGACGTGTTGACAGAATTTCGAATCGATGAAGAAGATTAGTCAAACTACTTATATGTGTAAAAGGTGTCATAACGTATGTACTATACGTGCACGTGCTAAGCTGATAAGATAGAAAGGTCTCTCAAATATCGACGACGATGGTGAGTGATTTCGTTTTGGGAAATAATGCTTGTACATATCTTTCCTATGTTATAATGCTTGTATCTTTCCAATGTTTTCAATATTTCAAATTGCAAAAGGTACCAAGAGCTCCTAGTTTTCCACTCCAGCGACAAGCACGCTGGCCCCATACTCTCAACGATTCCATGCCCTTCGCCAGCTATGTGGTTACGGTCGAGGCGGCAAGCCAAGCGAACATCGCACATTATTGTTTACAATTCCTATAAATTGGTCACGGTTGTCACGCCACATTTTTGCGGCATCGACATTCGCTGGCGACTCATCATTTGGCTCTGCCAGCATGGACATAACACTAAGTAAGACCTTTTCTACCGAATGGACTGGACTCCAGCGCTCGTCACTGCGCTCGTAGCCATATGCGTCCTCCCCTGGTGCGTGCAAGATTGAAATACACACCTTACCGTCTTTGTAAATGTTTGGGTGCCAAAGTTCTGTCGTGAAACGCATAATGGGTGGGTTTAATGGGTAATCTTGGGGGAAACTCAAGATCGCATGAAAGCAGCCGCCTTCGTACAGTGTATCCCGTGCGCCAATAATAACACACTCCCATTCGAACATATTCTCCTCGTTGATCGGACCCGCCGTCATCCCTTCCGGCGGGTTAGTCGTGATCTGTTTGTATTCCCCCATCAAACGCCGCAGGGCCATTTGGACCTGCTTACTCATGTTTTCTCATACACTAGTTGAACCACGCAATCGTACGCAGGTCATTCAGAATGGTTGCACACCGCCTGCTCGTTGCAATTACGGAAGCTCCATGCGAGGCGGCGAAACGACAGAGAGACAACTGGGGTGGGGGTCGGGGTGGACGGTGTGGACAAGTTTGTCCGAAACTAACCATTAATCTGTGTGTCGTATACTAATGATAGAGTTCATTGTGTGTATTTACTCTAGAATTCTAGTGTTAATTATTCATCTGTTATTGCTTCGTATCCTTTGTTGCCTTAGACATCTTCTTCTTCAGCTGGCTGTGGTTGTTGTGAAGTGCCCGATGAACGCTTCGTAAGCGTTCCAAGTCGCCAGTCAACTGGTCGATTTGCGCTTTGAGTTTTTCGTTCTCCGCATTGGCCGAAGCCGAGTCCAGCACGTCGTTGCTGGCTGCAGGGATCTCCTTAGATTTCACCGGCGAGAATATCTTGGCCCCAGCCGTCGGACTGCTGCCGCCGGCCGCCAAGGCTCGTGGTATGAATTCAGACACGTCTGCCATCATTCGCTCTTCCGCACGGTCAAGGTCATCGTCACTGTTGAATGGACTCCACGTTTCCGTCCACCGTGCTTCCAACCGGGCAATGCTCTCGGACAAGTGTAACCGCTGAGCCTTCATGCGCTCTTCTAGGACTACCGCCAAGCTGTCAATCTTCACGTTCACAGCAGGGTATGTTCCTACAAAAGTGCCAGGGTCTGTCCGCAAACCTTCGTCGGCTTCAAGCGCCAGCGGCACCAAGCGTTTGTACAATTGATCGAACTTGGCTTTGTTTGTACGCCCGCCTTTGATGTCTTGCGCGAACGTGGATTCCAGCGCACTTTTTCCAGCTTCGAACGTGGCCTCCATCTCCTTCTGCCGGTTCCCCAGATCCTCCCGCATTTTATCTATAACCTTGTGCAGTCGGCCAGCAGATGCGAATGCGCGCTTATTCAGTGCGGCGCCATCGTGACCCGTACCAGTATTGCGCATGGCTGCGCGCCGGGCGTTGGAGCGAAGAGTTTGACGCTCGGCCTCCAGCTCCCGTCGTTCGCGGTCGATCAAGTTGAGCTCTCGTATCATGATTTCCTTGGCATTCCGCGCCTCCTTGAAGAGCGAGGACAGTTGCTGATTTTCGTCTTGTATTTGCTCCAGCCACTTAGACTTTTCCGCTGTTAGAACAGCATTCTTGCTCTGCAGCTCCGCGATGATCTTTGACAATTTTCGCCGCTCTTCCTGAGAAATTTCGTAATCGCGCTCCAACCGAGCCACGATTTCGTGAGCTTGGCGGACTTCGTCCGCCCCTTTGCTGGTCAACAGTCGCCGCAAGTCTTGCGCGGTACGCTGCGCTTGACCCAGCTCGACAACGATGTCTGCGCGTTGAGTTTCGCTCTCTAGTAACTTGTCCGTCAATTGTCTAAATTTATCGGTCTGGTCTTGACTGGGTATTTTGAGGGCTTCCACAATATCTTTGGCGTGCTGCGCCGACATCTGCACTTCTGACTGCTTCAAGCGCGCTCGCTCGATGACGATTTCTTCCATCCAATCCAGTAGCCGGAGCTCCTCCTCTGCCCACAACGCCTCGACTTCAGCCTTCGTTTCTACAATAGAGGATTCCCAGATTTTTTGAAATTGCGCGGGAAGCGTTCGTAGCTTGGCGACGTTATCGTTGGCGTAAGAGTCGACGATAATTTTCTTGGCCTTTTGGTTCCGCTCCTGCAGCGTCGACCGGACGTTGTCCAGTTGATCCTTCGTCGACTCTGTTTCCTCCTCGATCTGTTGCAGTGCACTTCTAATATCATCCTCGTTCAGCAGTGTGCGGGAACGCAGATTCTTGGCTGTTTCCGGATCAACGAGAGTAGGCTCTAAGGACTGCTGGATCTGGCGTTGTGCCACAATGTTGTCGTACTCTCGGCCACGGTCAGGGCTAACCGCCATACTGGCCACGCCACTGGATGACGCCCCCCCTGTGTTTGCCGGAGACCGCACCACCGGGCTATTCTGGCTCCCATAGAGTGCCGAGTAATGCGCTGCTGCGGCAGCAGATGCACCATTGATAGGAGAAGTTTTTTGCTCTACATCTAAGGGTCTAGTGGGCGATGCGTTGCTGCTTTTCGGCGAACCTGCCTGCATACCATTTTGTTGCTGTCGTCGCAGAAACTTGGGCAACGCGTTGGAGTTCATGGATTGCCTTCTACCAGAGAGACACAGAGAAAGGGGCGAAGAAAAACACGAGTAATTGATACAGCCAGTACAAACGTCTCGTCTGAATAGGTGGGAGAGAGGAAGTAACAGAAAGCACACAGGGAGCAGCAATCGCGGGGCGGCGCACGACACCGAGCATGACCTGCAACTCCTCTTTCTCGTTGACCTGCTCGCTGTCTCGAGCTGGTAACTTGCACACGTCGCGATGTCATCCACGAGTGGAAGGGGATAGGGTGTACTTGTAGTGCATCTTTTCATACACTACCTACCTACAGCCGAGTTCCACCTACCTACCTAACCCTAGTCACACCACAGCACCACAGCATCGCTCCACCGGTGATCGGTCGGTGATGCTTGATGTACAGTGTACAGTACGGACGGAAGTTATTTCATGAGAGACCTCGTAGACTATTACCTCATCAACATCACGATTACAACATTACAACAATGTAGTCTACGTCCCAGTCCATTCACTATCATTTCACCACGTACAGTCCTGCACCCATAACGACGCGACCGACTCCCTCCCTATGTTCCAAACATAATTATATCTGTCTACTGACTCCTCACGTTCGTTGCTTACTTGGTCGCGCGACAGAAGTAGCCTCTACGCGATGGGCTGAAGTCTATGCCCTATATACCATGGACCTACCACCTACCATCCGTTTGAAAAAATAACGACGGGTGGGCTGGATAGGTGGATAGTACGCACGGCTTATAGTGTCCTTCTCTCCGGAGGAATGTGTCCGAGCAAGAGGTTCGGGCGTGAGTACGGATGGGTGGTATACTTTTGAAACGAGGGAGAACGATATGCCTGGTGTAGGGACCTGGTCACGCGCATCGGAGGAAGGGCCTTTGATAGGACGGCCATATTCGAAAATAGAAACGCTTTGATAGATTGTACATAGTTGTAATGTGCTATTAGAATACGGACAATCTCCCCTGTTTACCGTGAAATTCTTCGGTGGAAGTATTGTAATGTCTCTACAAGCATGTACATTGGATAGGAAGTTCTTTGTGTCACCGTACCGACGGGGCCGAAGACAGGTCGAAGGGATCAACCGTGCCGTTATGTGTGCAATGGCCATCGTCGGCCAACGTCACGAGATGGTGAATGGCGGGCGGAGGTTGCTCTGGAACAGGGCACCCGCGCGCAAACGCGGGGAAAGGAGCTAAAGGAGTAAAACGTGGCGAGGTAGAGGCGCGGAGACAGACACCATGGCATCGAGTGCAGCGGCCGCGAAAGAGTCCAGCAAGGATCCAGAAGCTGACGGCACGCTTAAGAAATCCGGAGCACCAGATTTGAAAAATATGCGACGGTCGGTGTCGTACGATTACCGCGAGCCTGGAAAACGTGCGAAAAATCGGAATCAGGAAGTGCAAATCAGATTCAAGACTGGGTTTCGAAACACTGTCTACGATGTCATGAAGAAACGTGGCTGGAAATTCACTGACAGCGACTTAGACTGGGACATTCACTGGGCCGACCGAGACTGGATCAGTATGACCTTCGACCACATTCATTTGGAGCACTGGCAACGGGTCAACCATTACCGGAATTGCCGGGAATTGTGTCGGAAAGATTTGCTGATCAAGAATGTTATGCGCCGAAAGCGCCAGTGTGAACGGGAGAAACGGTACGATGAAGCGTCCAAGTATGACTTTTGCCCGACGACGTACGTCTTGCCTGGTGACTACGCGTTGTTCGCTGAAGAATTTAAAAAATATAACGGGGTGCCGTGGATCATGAAACCCATCGGGAAGGCGCAGGGCAAAGGCATATTCATGTTCACCAAGTTAAAGGATATCGCCAAGTGGAAGACAGAGTTTAGGTGGAAGCCCGAAAACGGGGACGTCGAGGCGTACGTAGTCCAACGGTACATTGCGAACCCGTACTTGGTCGGTGGGAAAAAGTTTGACATGCGCATTTACGCCTTGGTGACGTCGTACCAACCGCTGAAGGTGTATCTCTACCGTCGTGGGTTCGCGCGGTTCAGCGCCGCGCGTTACTCGGCCAGTTTTAATTCAAGTGACATCTCCAATAACTACATGCATTTGACCAACGTTGCAATCCAAAAGCACGGCGACGAATACAACAAAGACACGGGGGGGAAATGGGACCTTCGTCAGTTGAAGTTACACTTGATTTCGCGGCATGGGATACAAACGGTGGACAAGATGTTCTACGACTGCCAAATGATCATCATACATAGTTTGCTCTCCGTGCAGCCAGTCATGATGAACGACAAGCACTGCTTTGAGCTGTACGGATACGATATCATGTTTGATGACGAGTACCGTCCATGGCTGATCGAGGTGAACGCCTCGCCATCGCTGACGGCTAATACCAAGGAGGATTACAAGATGAAGTTCGAGCTTTTGAATGACATGTTCGACATTATTGATATCGAAAAGCGCATGACAGGCGAAGAGGAGCAGGTCGGCGGCTTTGATTTGATCTATACGAACAACACTGTCCTGGTCGATCGACCGTGCATGTACTCTACGTTTCTCGGTTGCACATTGCCACCGCGCAGATCAGCGGCGCAGCTGCGTGCAAAGCAACGAGTCAAACAGGAGGCTGCCGCCAAGGAAGCCAAGAAAACCGCGGTCGGAAAGAAGAACTCCGTGTCAGATCGGCGAGGCTCGAAGAGGGGGATGATGCCAGGGCCTCCGAAAGCGAAGTCATCTGCTCGTCCATCTCAATATGGAGTAAGGAAAAATTCGATTGCGTCCAAAAAGTCAGCAAAACGCCGGGGAAGCGAGGAGGAGGAGTAGAAACATATATGCCTATCATAGCCCTAGGATTTAACTTACGGTATCATATTTAAACTAAAATTTTATGCATGTAACAACATATGATATGTGATTCGTCTAGGGCATTTCCTAGCCATTTTTTATGCCCTTTTTTATATTAATCATATTAATTAAAAACTAAATTACCAAAGCTTAACAATCCTAAGTGCTAAGGTAGTCGATACGAACCTTGTTCCAAGGTATTTGACTGTCGCTGCGGGTGCACAAATAGCTATTTGCTCCAATACCGTCGTTCAGCGCCGTCGCAATAAGTCTTGTTTATTTTGCGTCAGCTCCGCACCCATCGAACCAGCCACCCCACTATAGTCACTATCACGCCCGCACAGTTGCTCTACCGCACCCGCAACCAACGCAAATTCCGATTCCGTGACCTCTGCACTTTTCCAAAGTTTTC
>Ga0099797_100501_pt1 | contig 25213 bp, 26 predicted proteins | sample Uncmet_Sort48C_1_FD_89871 | JGI IMG/M metagenome (GOLD analysis project Ga0099797, IMG submission 89871) | Marine eukaryotic communities from CALCOFI LINE 67, Pacific Ocean - C012_Sort48C_1 | ecosystem: Environmental > Aquatic > Marine > Oceanic | place: Pacific Ocean: Monterey Bay | collected...
GCTTGGCCTCACCAGTTTCATCTACCATGTCATCGTCAAGCAGCTCCTGCACCTGCGCCTGTGCAATACCGAGAATAGCAATGCACTCGGTACTTGCATGCTGCAGGGGTGCAGTTGGAGCTCCAGGTGTGGCCTTCAGCCGCTCAATCACAGTTACATACACTTCAAAGTTAGAGATAACGGGCTGCAAAACAGTCCAAACACTGAAACGCCAGTCGGTCTTCTCAATAAAGGGGTATATGTGTACTCTTTATTCTTTAATACAAGGGCTCGCATTTACAAGTCCCTGTCGACATCCGCAATTCGGCGAACACCAAACGCCGAATATTCCACGATCCTAATCGTGGAATATTCGACGAATCGAATCGTGGAATATTCCACGTTTTGGTTCGTTGAAAATTCGACGTTTCATGTTTGCTGATATTCGATGTGCAGATTTGGGTTTGAATATCAATCAAGCTACCGATGCTTAATACCACCAGATCTAATTCGACACATATTGATTTCGCGATTTCAATGCCACTGAGCCACAGGGTTGCAATACCACTGGGTTTGGGTTTCAATACCACAGGGATTCAATACCACAGGGGTTCAATACCACAGGGTTTCAATACCGATGGGTTTCAATACCACAAGACCCGATGGGATTCAATACCACAAGGCCCGATAGCACGAGGTCCGATGACAGGTCGAGGTTATATGTGCTTGCCCGGAAAACCAGCATGCGTGCGGACCGTGCATGGCTGCCCCAAGCACGGTCCACACCTCAATCCCTTACCGAATTGTATCAGGGTCTGACGGCTGGGTGCAATTGAATGGGGACCGCTCGGAAGTTTCCACCTGCGTCCAACCAGGGTTGTGGGGTGGCCGGACACAATGCCGCCCCCAAGGTGTGCCTCACATGTTTTATATCGATAACGGAACTTGTGTTTGAAAACACATGCACTATTGTTTTCATGAAAGACACATGAATGTTTCCATGAAATTATGTTCGAAAACACATCAATGTCACTATCCAACTCAGACTTGCACACTTACGAAACATATATTCAATATAAACCCCATAACTATGATTTGTGAAAATAAGATTCATGCGTTGCTGACACTCAATAATGTGCTGCATGCCAGATTCAAACAAGGCTTCGGAGGAAATTCACATATTCGCATAGTAGATAGTATCTCGCAATGCAAATTGTTACTGTGCCAAATGTTCTTGTACTTAATGCCAACTTGCATCATCTGGTACTTATCATATGGGATGCAAAATTTTACTGTATACTAGTATGATGTGTTCAAGAATTCATATCACTGAGTTTTTTTATATTTTTCTCGACACGATCACATAATGCAACATGCATCCACCATCCATGTGTAACGCTGATGCATCGAATTCTGAGAATTCCGCTGCAACGACTTAAAAGAATGCATCTGCAATGCCCACAATTCTGTTGCAACGAATTCAAAGAACGCCTCTCCAATGCTCCAAAATACATGCCTGGAGATTTTGATTCACCAGTTCGCTAATTCGCAGATAGCTGGCATTTAGTATCAAATATCCCAAAATTATATAATATATATATATATATATGTATATAATTTTGTAACATAATATATATAACGAAATTATGTAATTTAACGGAACGGAGTACCAAGCAGCCAACAACGGTAGAGACGGGGGCAGGCTGCATGGGACAGGGGCCCAGCAACGGGGGCGACTGCAGGCGGTCGGTGGCAAAGATGCTCGGCGACTCTTCGCCAATTCTCCCCTTACAAGGACAGCGACATGGATGCCTGGTAATGTATAGCAGCCAGCACCTGCGAACAATATCCTTGTGTTGCAAGCTTCCAAAGTTTCGAATCCATCCGAAACCCTAAATTTAACTGCACTGCCGAGGATGGCAGGCTGCAAGGGCGGCCGCTGCGGCCGGCGCCAAGTTGGGTAGAAACAAAACAGCTGTGTGAAGCTTTCTAGAATTGCAAATAAGCGGGAGAAAACCGACCGTTTGACAGAAATACAAATATATCTGGAGTAGCCCATATATGTTTCAGAAACCGCAAGTGCCAAAAATGTTCCAGGCTTGCCAAATATCTAGACCTGGCTTGTTTTGTCGCACTCTCAATCCTCACGCAGCCCGAGCTTCCATATCAGCATCCCATATATCGAGAACCCATTGCTCCAATCCACCAGCATGCGGCCTCGATGCGGGCTCGGCGGGCTCGGCTGGCTGAGCGGGCTTGGCAGGCTGAGCGGGCTTGGCAAGCTCGGCAGGCTTGGCAGGCTTGACAGGCTCGGCAGGCTTGGCAGGCTCGGCAGGCTCAACGGGCTTGGCAAGCTCGGCAGGCTTGGCAGGCACGGCGGGCTCCACACAGCTGTGAACCTCATCAGCAACGGCACTGTGAAACTCATCAGATATAGCCTCAAGCGGCCGGCCCAACTGCCAATGCGGAGCCGGTCGCCCCAACGGCCAAGCCGGAATCGGCCGCCCCACCTGCCAATCAATAATTGGCGCGTGGCGCCAAGCCCGATGGCCGTTAGGGCCACTCCCGATGGCCAGGGGCGGTGGGTGAGGCACGGGCGACAACTGCCGACATGCCCGGGGGCCGGGGGATCGGCTACGGCCTCCAATGAAAACAAGAACCATTGTGCTGGAAAGGGTAGAAAGGGGCTTGGGAAACAATTTGCAACCGAAGCGCTTGGTGCCAAAGCATGCAACAAATTGTATGTGTGGTTCGTGTTGCAGGGTAATCCTCTGTTTGTGTTGCAGTGTGCTCTTCTGCAGTTTTTCACATTTATGGTTTGTGTTGCAAGGTACTCCTCTGCAGTTTGTCACATATATGGTTTGTATTGCAAGGTACTCCTCTGCATTTCGATTACCCAAAAGACTCAAACACATACTAGTACTAGTACGTCGCTTTCGATTGCTGGGTGTCTTTAATGATTTCACCTCAAGTTCAGTGTTGGGTTGAGATGGGTGACAACCTCCGCAACATCCAATAATTCAACCACTCATCAAATGTTTCACCGACCCGGAATCGCACTGTGCACTGTCCACAAGAGAATGGAACAATAGTTACCAGTATGTCATTATTAATTCATCCGCTTCCCCTTCTCATCCCTGAATTACTTTACAGCTTCACAAGAACACAAACATGTTTGTCACCCGAAGGGTCCAGACAAAAATTGTGGGCTGATCAATGTACTCGGCTCCAATGGCATTGCCAACACTGCAAACCTGATGTGTTTTGCTTGAATTATGGGTGTGAACACAATCGGTGGCCGGACTCGCGCAAGCTTGAAACTTGCAACAACCGAACAAATGTATGCAACGACATGCACTATCTCTGACATACACTTATGTACAAGAGGAAGAGAAAGATAACGAATAAGAGCAAGATGAAGAGAAAGAGGCAGAGTCCGATAATTATATAGAGAGTAAGAGAAATAAAGAGAACTAGTATGATGAAAAAGAAGAGCAAGAGAAAGATAAAGCCCAAACGAAATCAACATATACACATGTTGACAGAACACACATATAGATACATATGCATGCTCGCATACACCTTAAATCAACAACTCAATCATAAACTAAATCATCCGACACTGAGCAATAGAATATGAAATAATGCATTAGGCATGTATATCCGCCGACCCTTCCAGGTGTCGAGCGTGTGAGATACCTCTCCAATCCTCCTGTCCTTTTAGATCAGCTAGTCAGCCAGATGTATGCATGCATACAATTTATGCTACCACACATCAAATGACAGACGCCTTGTGTTTACAAACCGTGATATGTATATAATATAGAACACTTCACCTCCAGATACATACAAGACAACACTGAAATATATATATATATATATATATATATATATATATATATATATATATATATATATATATATAACCCTTGATGACACCATTAAGCATTCACAAATAACCCTCACATAACCTTGAAACACCTGAAACTTGTAGACCGAGAACTGTGGAATATCACAAGTTCTGTACATAGTGAAATTCCACAGCGATTGATTCCCTACATAATTGAATGTTCAGCCAGGAACTTAGACTTAGGGAATTTCCACAGTCACTCATTTTGTACTTATGGAAATTTCGCACACACGCCTTGTCCTTTGGATCAATCTGTATAATGCAGCAAACTTGTGCTTTCTGTAATTTGAAGAATTCAGAAAAAACTAGTCTTGAATTCCATAACTGTCAACACCCGAAAATAAAATTGTTGCCTGTATCCGTGAATTTCAGAATTTCACAAATTCAAAACAAGCCTTAACATTGAATTCCATAATTTCCCAAATCCCGAAACAAAATAGGATTGAATTTCCCAATGTCATTGAACACAATACTTTCCGAAGAAATGTGATAGTTGGTTGGCCAACTGCTCCCGCAAGGCGCTCCTCTGCAAGGCAATTCAACGAATTTCACCTAGCTGTTTACTGGTACTGGCAATACTCCCAATTGCCACCCAACACACATGCATTATAGCTCTGTAATTTTTCCTGTTACTCGTTGAGCATTGTCATTAGCTGTTCATTGACCAGTGAGCCTTAGGCATTGTCTATTCACCCGCTACAAGACAATCGCCTCACTGTCCGGCATTCTTGCACATTGCACAACCCTTACAAGAACTTCCACAACTTTCGAAGCCATTAAGTTGGGAAGATTGCTTTGGCTGTTCAGCAGAGACTGTATCTTCTGCAGCCGCCGTTGCTACAGCTGCCGGAGTCGGAGTGCCTGACTTTTTTGAAACATGCTTCTTTGACTTGACATCGTCCGCTGCCAGAGTGTCTGACTTTTTTGAGACATGCTTCTTTGACTTGACATCGTCCGTATCTATTGGGGGCCAAGTGTCCAAACCACATGGGAAATTCTCTAGCCCCACGCACCGTGTGTAGCGCCACACTGCCTCCAAGAAACACAAGTCTGCCACGCAATTGTTTTGCTGCATGAGGGAGTCCACATTAAATCCAGCCCCCAAGAATTTGGAGTAGCCTGGTAACGTTTCTTTGATGAGCGTTCTCAAATTAGTTTTGAGATCGGGACTCTTCGCCTCATTTATCGGACCATTATACACCACCGGCACGAAGTCTCTGGAGATCCATTGCGCCTCTTGTTTTTTTTTTTTTGCACCGGTCGTATCCCACCCCTTGTGAGCAACATTTCGCAAAGCAGAATGTATAACTGTGAAAAAAACAGGCGCTGTTGCTTTCTTCACAGATGTGACCGCTTCCGTTGGTTCAGGCCCCAGCTTCACAGCCTGTTCCTGGAGTTCATTGAACTTCTTGATTTTACCTGACCAATGCTTCTTAATTCGCTTACCGATATTGGCAGCTAGTGTTAGCATTCGTCTTCGGTTTACAGCATCATCTTGCTTGGCTTCGAGAGATACCATGAGTTTTGCTTGTTTCACCTTTGCCAATGCTTTGTTGGCTGATGCTTTGTCCATTGTTCCCTGTGCTTTTTTCAATTCCACCTCAGCCTTCGTGATTTTCAATTGCATCTTCTGTTTCTCCAGCTCCGCTCGTTGTTTCTGCACCCGCTTTCGCTCTTCTTCATCGACTTGTATCCTGCGGAGGGTCTCCCCGCGAACGTGGGCGAAACCTGAATGCAACAAACACGAAGTGATAATTTTGTGAGTGTCCTACATGATAAACAAAGAGTCTGGTTGAGTGACCACTGTCCGTTGATGCAGGGCGCTCCTCTGCATACCATTCAAATTAATTAGTTGCCTTTTTATTTTACTATACTATTGTATGATTACCCCGGCTGTGACTATTTAGCTATGGGATATGGTACGTAAAACGAGAATAATTCTGTTGTAAAAACTTGATACTCGCAATGGTGTTAGATGACCTGGATCAGATTTGACACGACTACTCCTGCGCAGGTCTTCGAGGCGACTCTTTAAGAATTTTTCTGTAACTTTGTCGCCACCTGTTTCACGCAATGTTTTAAGTGATGCTTCCAAGGATGCAATAGTATTTGCTTGATCATCGTCTTTCTTAACTGGTACCGGACTGCTAAATTTAGCCTCGCCGGCAACATGTGCTGGCTCTTTTGAATTTTCAGCTGCACCCAATTCAGTATCCGCAGGCATTTCGGCAATAGATGCTTCAATCGCATTACCAAGGTCTTCATCCATTAGATCTTCACACATCTCAGCAACATCATCGAGGTAGTCATCTTCTTCTTCAATCTTCTGGACTGCTGATTCTATATCCGCCGGTGCACCATGCTCATCTGGTGTCAAGTACCCGGTGTCCTCGGGTTCGCCGTTCCCGGTGTCCTCAGGTTCGCCGTGTTCGAATTGGTATTCGTAGGACTCCTGCCCTTCTTTGAGGGGTGTGCAATAGCCTTCATACCCCATGTCAAAATTCTTATTAGTACACTATTAAGCTGAGGACGTGTTTGATATGATGTCGCTGAATTTCTAACATATGTAAAGAGTGACAGATCGAATACCATAGACAGCATAAAATTCGATGGCTCAAAGGATGTAGTAATCATTCTGACTTAAATGTACATATAAATCGTCCACACACAGCGTCAAAACTTGGACATACACATGTACCTGGTTCACAGTGATTTATCCAGCATTACACAAATTCATTCGATATCTTAATAGTTGCCATGGCGGTAAGTCGTAGCCTGGATATGGAATCTGGAAACCAGGCTTCCGGATGTCTTTGGCCCAGTCTTTGAATTCTTTTTTGTTGAAGCGATCCTCCACCCACTTTCGTGCTTCTTCTCGCCTGGCTGGCATATCGTTGGCATCCCAAAACGGCTTACATTCCTTGGATATGTACTCATCTTGAGAGCCAAACAAATCATTGGCAATCCCATTGGTAACGAAGCCAAAACTGATCTTATCGAGATCAAGATGGTCGTAAGCGCTAGCAGCACGTTCCAGCACAGTTTGGGCACTTACAGAGGGCATGACTGCTCCTCTCCTCAACTGAAGCTCTGCATCTTTCATTTCAAGATTCTTGTAATATTTATTCAACGGCATATGTGCATGGGTGTCGGGTACTTGTACCTGACCAGTGGTATTTGGTGCTATGCACGTAGATCCATGGCCTTTGTTTTCAAAGAGGTCGCCAACGGAGTCATCTAAGTTCGGCGCGTACCAATCGTGCAAGTATAACCCTGCAGTCCGTACCGATGTCGCCGGCACAACTAACCACTCATAGAAATCTATTGTATGCTCCAACCGATATGACCCTCTCGGTCCGAACTGCACAAGTACACCTTCAGGAATATGATCAAGTTTTTCTCGCATTCTTTCAGTGCCTTGTGCAGGTATACCGTACTGAGATGGCTGGGTTCACGAACTACAAAACAGTAGATTGCTGTATATAAGGATCACATCAAATACTTCTCAATTAATAAGCGTCGATATGGTCGCAGGCCACTCCTCTGCCGAAGACGCCTCACATGTGATATGGATATGGACGATCAATAAACCGGCTAAGAAAACATGTGTTGTTTATGGTAACATATGAAATGAATATGGACGATCACTAAACGGATTTCATCTGCTGAGGTCTCTCACCCACTCAACCACTGCTTGACATAACGCAGATTAATTTATCAATTTCAATGCCTTTAAACAAGCATGCTCCTTTCTTCATCACAGCATCTGCAGCCGCGTTCTTGAACTGAGTTATAGTTTTCCACGTGAAGCGAGCGCGGCTCATTGGCATGTTCTCAACTACACTCACTTTCGGTGAGCAAGTTGGCGCTAGCGTTTTCTGATCGTGTGCAGATGTAAAGTGTAATGGCTTCTCATCGCAATTTACAATCTGCAATATCTGCTCACACCCACACAAGAAATAATGCAACCAACGGATGCGAAGGATATTGATCCAGAAAATGCACAATAATTCCTTCATCTTACCATAGGATACTTTGAAGCGCAGGTTTACAGTTCGCCACGACAAATGGTAGCATCGCCGCCATAAATAAAGCCATGCAGCTGTAAATTTGGGAATCTTGTATTCGAAAGATGGATCTAATTCTCCTTCTTGAATTCGCAACTGGATGCCATCTCTGTAATCTTGTGCTATCAGCTCAGCTTGTGCGAGAAGTATGAATGACGGAATGCGAGCTTTGTGATGTTCTATACAGTCGATGAACCACTGAAACAACTCCTCTCGGATCACATGGTTGTAAAAACCTTTCCCCGCGCCACTTTGGCGACGCCGTAAGCTGTTTGGCACATGACTTGACCGCGATGCGGTTTGTGTGAGTTCAAGCGTTGGTTTCTGTGATAACTTGATTGCTCGTCGTATTCTTTTTTTTTCCCTTTGGGCTGCATTGTCATCAAGCCCAGGAAAGGTTTCAGTGATAAACCGACTCAACCAACGATTATCGTCGCCCGATGACTCTTTAAATTCCAAGGCTCGTTTTCCTAGCTTGCACTCATCGACTAGAATGAAGCTTCGACGCGGCTTCTTGTGCGGATTTGCTATGGAACTACTACTGCTACCAGCCTGGGTACTGGTAGTAATATTTCCGAATGTCGCAATGGTGCTGGTGGGTGTGGTCTGTGGACGACGCGCAACCACATAGAGCGCATCCATGGAGTATTGTGGCAATACTACAAATAGTAGATACAAGCTACAACGCAAACTCGTCATTGCTAGAGCCACTGCGTAGAACACACATTGTCGAAGAGCTGCTAAGCTTGTCTCCAATCTACAAGTGAAGCAATAAACTCGTAATTACACAGACTTCCAATAATACTGATGCAGGATACTCCTCTACATCATTTGTTATTACGATCATATGCAGAGCATTCCTATGCAATGCTGCATAGTTGTATAGCGGGATATTGGTCACTCATCATAAGCACAAAGAGGTTTCTGTAAATAAGCTCCCATCGCACAACTACACTCCTTGTACAAGACAGACCTGACGAAATGAGATCCTGAAGAATGAATGTGTATTGCCTTTACTTTGATAAATGTATGCACACAATCAAAGGTGCATGTATTCACTTATATTGCATGCACACAATCAAAGGTGCATGATACTATTTTACAATGCTGTCTGATAGATTACATACAAGGATACAGGGTACTCCTCTGTGTCGATGTTTGATGAATACCATTATATGCAACGATGCAGGGTACTCCTCTGCATCACTGGCTCCTAAGTAACATTATAGAAAAGGATGCAATGTACTACTCTGTACTCCTTTGCATCTCTGGTTCCTAAATCACATTACTTCCAACAATGCAGGGTACTCTTCTGCATCACTGATTCCTGATCCAACGATGCAGTGTACTCAGCTGCATCACGTGTTACTATATAACATCTTATTCAACGATTCAAAGTACTCCGTTGTCTTGCCGATGACATCCACATGCGCGCATTAGCAGTATTGCTTCATTTAACGTAGCTTCGCGAGTCCACATTCAATAACACTCACCCCTCACACTGCTGACCATAACACTACTACACGTCCGGTCAAGTAAGACCTTGCGGTGTCAAGCATCAAGTACTCCATACCTGGCCCAAGCACCGGGGCAGAACTGCCCCGGTGACAGCAAAACCCAAGTTATTTTCTTGGAAATAGCCAAACATGTGCTTATTCCCATCCTCATAGCCTTCCTCATCCCAGTCGAATGAAGTTTGTATTCGTTTAATGCTATGTAACTACAATTTTTTTGTTGTATTTTGCAGGGTGCTCCTCTGCAGCTACTGTCTGTCTCACCTTTGCTGATTACCAAAACCATGCAACATCAAGTTGGAAGGGCTAGTGGACGGCATGCATTAATTGAAAGCTACACATTATCATTTTGTTTTGAGTTTGTTGCTTCGTGTTTGTAATGCCTGAAGGCTTAGTCACACCGAACAGAACAAAACGAAAATGTGCAAGCCGGCGAGCGATGCTCAAAGAAGCATTAAATCATAAAATTGATCGACCGGAAAATCGATCGCCCCCGGTGGCAATACCACGATCTTGGTACTGTTATTGAGGCGCTGAGTGTGTTCCAACAAGTGGTTTTTCACAGCAGCAGCAAACGCGAAGCACAAGAAAGGGCGACCAAACGGAACGCGTATCGAAAAAATAGCATCCCCTGCCAACGAGAGTCCCTCGAAAAGTCGCTCACCACTCACGCCCACAGTGATTTTCAACTGTACACAAAACGTGGTCCTCGCGAAGCGGACAATAACAATGTCGTGCACCGAATTCGGGCCCGCTGTGAAAAACACTATTGTGCTTTCTTGGCCTGCATCCAGGCCAGCGGTTGAATCAGAATTATATTCCAATGTGCAACCCGGGCCGCCTTGAGGCCACTCAACCGGAGTCATGTCGAACTCCGGGCCCGTGAGCCCCCCGCCGTCAAAACTACCATTAATTAGGTCAGTCATGAAATCAAACATGTCGCCGTCCTCATCCAAACCAGTCCATTGATGGATGGGAATAGCATTCGCCATGGCTACGAATGCCCGGCGTCGTTCGTTGGTCGCTGGTGGCATCTGTGCTGTACCCGTGAGAACCTCAGGAGTTTCAAGGCAAGTTTAATTTAGTAATGGAATATATATATATACACATTTGCTTTGAAAAAAGAAGTATGTGCATCTTAGAAACAGAAGTATTTGGATGCATCATTGCAATGTAATAAAGTATGATATGTATCATCGCAATTCAATAAAAAAAAACAATGTCTCTACTGGTACATGCAATTGTACACTACACTGTAGACTATCGAAAGTTGTGCCTGCTATAGATGATCCTCAATACACCCTGATGCTAAAGAACCGTATACTCGAAAGTATAGTCAGGTTGTGGGACAGCAATGCCGGCCATGGCTGCGAGGATGATAGTGTACCAATGTACAGAGGTAGCAATCACGAGGCGCTTGAATGCAAACCGCTTGTACACAAGGTGAATAGCACCAGCTTGCTACTTGCACCGATGATAATGTGATGTATCGTGGTGTTACCAAAGTAAACATCAGATATTTGCAGGGTGTTCCTCTGCTAAACATCGACTTGAGCACAATATATTTGCGTCTCCGCCTGACTCTGGCACCGAACACTGCAAGGTACTCATCTGCATTACGGATGCATACTGCTAAGGGGCAGTGTTTCATTAGTTGTTACATGTGTGGTCAGTAAATGTGCAGCAACGCACTCCTACCAATACGGGGCTCGCTACATACAGTACACACAAGCATACAAGGAGATCATCTGTACTGTGTCCTTCAAGCATCTGGAAATAAATCAGCACCATCGGTCCGAAGTGTGTATCACATCAATTCTCTACTTCCGAATAATATAAGAGTTCACAGTGAAAAAATAGAAATGCAATACACTACAAACCATTATGGCATTGGCAGGGTGATCCTCTGCATCAACGGATCCTATTACATTATATAGTGAAACGCAGGGTACTCCTCTGTACCGCTTGTTCCAATATCACACAGGGTGACCCTCTGCATCAACGGATCCTATAACATTATCTAGTCAAACGCAGGGTACTCGTCTGCATCGCTTGTTCCAATATAACATTGCACTCAATCGTACAAGACACAACTCTGCATTATGGGTTCTTTTCATGGAGCCACGCGAATCAACATTCAATAAAACTCACCCCTCATACTACTGCCCATAACACTACTGGGCGTCCGGTCAATTAAAACCTTGCGGTTTGTGGCATCAAGTACCTGGCCCAAGCACAGGGGCAGTAGTGTCAAATAAACAACGGTCTTTGCCAAGCCTGATAGCATTCCCATTCATATATGGTCGCGTTAATTCACATGCTAACCATTACACAATACATACTGCTGAGTTCCATTCAGTGGTTTCATATGTGATTTAATGTGTCCACCTTAACTTAACTGCAGTTGGTTCATCTGCTACTAATTAAGTCTGGGATACTAACAAGGTCATATGCGAGCCTACTCACCGCTACTCTCAGCGGAACACCCAACCCTCAGCTGAACCGTTGATGGTCAACCGTGTTCCTTTCGCAATGTCGTCATCGTTCGTGAGCGCCATGAACTTAATTTTGAGGGGTAACCGCGCACTTGCTTTGCTGATGCAAGAGTTCTTCCCAACGGTCATTGACATTGGCAACTCAACTTCCTCTGCGACATGCACTAGGTCAACGGTCAGCCCGTCCCCCTTGGATGTCGGAGTCCACCAATACGGATTCAACACATTGGGCAATGGTGGCTCTTGGTTCGTGTTGCCAATCACCTCTGTGGTAGCCGGGCACCAAAACACATGTGTATCGGTGATCTTTTCGTCGACCTTAATTTCTAGCTCAACCTTTGCACAAGGCGTATCAGGTTTGTCGCTTAAAAGTTTGTGGTTGTATGGTATCAAACACAGAGTACCTTTTTTTATGTTTGATGCTGCAACCAAGCTGTGCTCACCGGCGCGGGTCGGATCTTCGCGGACGCAACGGATGAGATTGGTGCCTGTCGTGCAGCCAACCAACAGTTTGTACAATGCACCACCGACCAGATTGCATCTGGCTTCATGATCACAGTCGGTCAGCTTGTAGCAAATTCCATCTGGTAGTACCACTTCTGGTGCCTTTTCGAGCTTGCGTTTCTTTGGTTGCTTGCATTTCTCAACAACACCTGCGGTCACATTAACATCGTTTTTGTCCTCGTTTAGACTGTCATTTTCATCTTGATGGAAATCAACAAAGGCCATCCCTTTAACGTCGAATTTTGTCACTTTACCCACCGCATCTTTTGGTACGCCATTATGCGACCGCTTCAACTGTACATAATCGCCTGTTTTGATTCCATGGGCTGCGAATTTGGAAGCTTGGTTGGCTACAAGGCCACCGCCCGCTTTGAAGGTAACCGACGGCAAAATGCCTTTTACCATTGACTTTGTTTTTGGAAGTTTGGTATCTGTTTCATCTTCAGGAGGCTCTGGCAATACAGGTGTCGGTGCCCAAGCGCTATCACCGTCCCTACCGAGAATGCTCGACCTCATCTTCCATTCTTGGATTGCGAAGGCTTTCATCACATCGTCGAAGACGGCATCTTGGGCTGACATCAGTTTGCCAACCTGCATTATATCAAAAATTTATGATCTACTAGGCGGTGAAAGGGGCTATGGATTTACTCCAGTACTTGCAGGGCTGTCCTCTGCAATGATATGTGTACTGCATACTAGTACAGCAATATTCAAGAAATATAAAACATATGTCTGTCCGAGCGACTATGGAATTAAGTACTGCAAGGTACTCCTCTGCAATACCGACCACTACGAGGATTTGTGAAATGCGCTACCTAGTAGTTGCATTTTACGTCAAGATGTCGAATTTTCCAACGAATACCTGTATTAGTGCACAAGATTGCAGGGTGATCCTCTGCATCAATATTTTCAAACAATTTGCAGCAATTCGAGAAGACAATGTGATGGTGATCGAATCGGTGTTCGAATTATAATTATAGTTACAACAACCTTCTTGAAAATAGCGCCCAAGTGTGGCAAGATTTCATTGGCTGACATTTGCTTGGGTAAAGCATTCCAATATGTCTTAACCACCTTATCCAGCGCAGACTCAATCTTCAAGATATTGCTTTCCTTACCTCCAACGGACATGGCCTTGATGTTTTTGCTCATGTTCTCAACCTGTTTCTGGTTCACGGCCTGCGCGATGATCTTATCGTTGACCACTTTGACCTCACCTTTTTCTAAGCGTGTGTCAGCACCCCACATACGCACGTCCTGGCATATGCGGATCATCTGGAATGCCGGATCCACCTCCGCCATCCAACTGAAGAACGATGCAGGCACCACATATTGCGTTGGGTCGCAAAGGAATTTCTGTAGAGGGGAAAGAAAATCAATAGCTTCGGCACAAGTTGTCTTGGCCCACTGAAGAAGGAAGTTGTAGTCCTGGTCTGTTAATGCTTTCCCAGACATCTCTTTAATTGAGTTGACAACGGCTTGGTCCAAAGCAGTGCCAGAACCCTCGAATTTTCCTTCTTCAATTTTTTTCCGCATCCTTGTGGCAAGCGACAAAGGATCATCCCCGAGAGTGAGGAAGGCATCCCAATTGTCACTTGCACACAACTTTTTGAATTCCTCCAAATTGTCTACCACGTCCTGGTAATCAAAATGTAATACCCACATTCCGTTTTTGAACACGTCAATTGCTTCCGCATTGGCAAGTGTTTTGTTCAATATCTTGCCTGACTTGGGTAACTTGCGTCCCCCCTGATCCTGCATTTGCAAGGAGGTGAGCAGATGCACCCGTCGGAATATTGAGTCGAGTTCTTGTTTCGGTAGCTCGGGTAGGAGATTGTTTCGCGATCGCATGCTCTCTGCATGCTCCCATACCTCGAGTGGGTGTTTGGGGTTCGGGCCGAACTTCCAAGCGACATCGTACCTGTAGTGCGCGAAGCCATGCTCGAGCATGATTGTTTCAATCAATTGGAGACAATGAGTTGTGCTGGTGTCTTCACCTCCGCGATTCCAAATAGCAGGTCCCATTGTCCAAATCTTTGCCCGTTGTTTGCCCTTGCTTTTAGCGAGCATTGCACTCGCCACAGAGCAAGCGAGTTGCTCACCGAATTCTGTCGATTTACCGGCACCCCCAATGGATGCGAGATCGAGGACTCGTTCTTTGCTTTGATTCGGCATTGCTCAGAGGAATGTACAGCACTGTACTAGTAACTGAGATTGCTGTGTTGCTCGTGAACTAATCACTTGAACCCTGCAACATGTGTTGAGTCATCACTTGTATGTAAAGCGCGTTGAGAAGGATGGGGTGTACTCTTCTCTACGGTCGCGTTTAGTAAGTTGTTTGCAGCAATGCAGGGTACTCCTCTGCATATTTTCGTAGATGGAGCGCTTAACGATTCAATGCATATAACAGTGATGGAAGGTACCCCTTTCCATCAACTGTTACTAACAGCATTTCCGGCAATTCAGGGTACTCCTCTGTATTGCTGATTGATTGTAACTTTATAAACCCCGGACTCGTCCCTGACTTGTCTCAGAATGTGATAGAATCATATGCGTCATTGGTGTTTGCAATGAAGCATATTTTGTCGGACATTCATAAAATCGCCATTAAAAAACAACCGTATGGGTCAATCGTGGCCAAATTCGGAGTCCATCTCAACTTGGCCGCAATAAATATATTGCTGTACATATGACACATAACAGCGATGATATACTGAGACCCAGCTCTAAAATGATCGACTAGAGAGGTTCTTAATCCTGATGGTTGTGATCAGGCTAACTCGTCGAGGAATGAATACAGGTATGGTTTGGGTATAAGATTGGCAATACTTCGTCGAACTGCCTTTCGCCGACTCATCATATACACTCCATGACACAGACCCATTGACGATGCAATGAAATCTAAATCTGTGAAGTGTACTGATACACATGAGGTGCAGGGTACTCCTCTACACCTCACATGCTGGTGCATCGTGTGTACGACACCTGTCGACATTTGGCAACCCCACCTGACATGCATGTCTTGGAACTAGACTGAAATAACAAATTCAATTGTGCCACCTGACGCATGGCATACATGGACATCTACACTGCATTGCTTTCATTCGCATCAAGCAACATTAGAAAAGCCAAATGCACTATGCACACAGTGTCTCTACGTGTTGCATTTTTTTTTTGACAAATCTGGTAATGTAAGCTTCGTTTTCTGATCAACTACCGATCTACCTTACACAACATCGGTCGTGTGCGGGCTTTCAACGATGTCTCTTACAACAATCCATATGTTTGATTCAAATAGAATTCCAATAAATATATCAGATGGAATTCAAAACACCACAATTAAAACTATAGTGTGCGACAACGCACATACATTTCATGCAATTTAAGTAAAACAACATTCGTACATGTTGGATGATCAGCACTGACCAAGTCGAAAGAGATGTTGAAAGCTTCTACCCCTAGATGGCGTATGTGTGGCATGACTTCTATCGGACAAGCACATGATGCTAACTACTGGTAGTGTGCTCACCGGTACTGTCTCTTCACAAAGTGGAGTGACCGCACGAAGCGCATGCCGCCGTAAAACAATGCATGTGGTGGAGTTTTCCGAGTGAGTCGCACGGCAGACTCAATGCGGAATCCAGATTTGCAAGTTATTCGGCGGACCGGCGTTGGTGTCAGGGCGGTCGTCCGAACTGCGACAGCTACTTCCTCTGGATCGAAGAGCGGTCGGGTCGCAACACCATAGTCGAATAACCCCCACTGGAACTCCTGATCAACGAAACGTACCCGTTCCAAGTCGACCGGAAGTGATTTGAGGTGGATTGCAACTTCATGGGGGTAAAACTCATTCATTGACGAGATTGTGTTGACATAGACTTCGTCCGCTGCGAGGTTCGTCAATGAAAGCCGAATCGTGTGGGGGGACACAGCGTTCTTTGTCACAATCAAAAGGTACGGCTGAGTGTTCTCAATCTTTTCTCGAATCCACAAATCTGCCGCTGGTTCGTGGGTGGATTTGTACATCCAATACCTTACCTTGGATGGCTTCATAGAGAACATGAGGTTGTATTTATAGAATGAAGCCTGACTGATACTGCCCGGCATGTACATTACCTCTGGCATACCGCAGCGCAATCGCATAGTATTTGCTCGGCTGAGGGGGTTCCAATGCTCAAATGCGGGTATTTGACAGTCGGAGTCGTAGAAGTTGAATTCGGGTAGCAAATGGTAGAAGTTGAATTCTGGCTCCCGAACGAATTCATACTGCTGGGGCGCCGCCATTGTGCCGCAGACTTACTGTAATGTTGTGGAGCAATAATTGCTGGTGATCGCACTGTCGACTTTGAACAGGATTGCCTAGGAACTGTGTGGTGGGTAAAAATGCATAGCATACAGATACACAATTGTGGCACTGTTGTCATATGCAACTGTACGGTATTCGTGGTGTTGCTGAGTGTGCCGAACAAGGTTTGTGTTGCAGGGTACTCCTCTGCATTGTGTCGTGTATGGTTGATAAGTGTAGGTCTGGAAAGGGACTCCTCTAGAAGTCTTGCAGTGAACTCATCTGCAAGTCATGCCCGAATTTTGTGTTCCATATGCAGGGAGTTCCTCTGCTACTGATAATTTTTCGGTCCATACAGTGGGATGCAACCTCCAATTAGAAGCATTGAGCAATGCGAGTCGATGTGTAAAGTGGTGAACCATGGTGATGCAATCGACGACTGAACCATGATGATGCAATCGGCGACTCATCATAGTGTAACATAATTTGAACGGACAATCACCCAACCCATAATGTTCCAAAATAGTTTGGAATTCGGAACTGTGTGATGTATCCAATGATCAACGTACAATACATACATATGTATATGAACAACTAATGCAGTGGTCTCATCTGCAAAGAAAAAATCTCACGCATTGAATATTTGTATGTGTCTGAATCGGTCTCTAGGTGGCTCATACTCATGGCTAGCAATAAAACTTAAGCAATGTAGGAACCTTATATGCCGTGTAGGTCTATTGGTATAGTGGTGAACGATGCACGACTTCACCATGATAATGCAACCGACGGTTCCTCACATGTTTAACAGAGGTTGGAAGGACAATCGCACAACCCCTCATGTTCTTAGAATTTGGCTCGGTGTTGTGTACGAATATATATATATATATATATATGTACATATGTAAATATTTATACAGATAGTATATATATAAAATGTATATGTATATATATATATATATATATATATATATATATATATATATATATAAATGTTTGTAGTTTTATAATCTGCCATGAGAATATTGAACAGTGTGCAAAGTGTGTCGATTATTGCGTGCGGTGCAGGGTCCTCTTCTGTAGCTGTTTTTAAGTGATGTGCAGTTTTCTCGAATACAATACTTTGGATGTATAGACCAATGCACGTAGCTACAGTAATTCTTGTGAATCCGTCTCCTGGTGTATTGTATCACTGAATAGCAACAAAACTTAAGTAGTGTATGAAACCCATCCCGCTAATACCCAGCATTTGCTTTCAATATACATGTAGTAGTCATAGACTGATAGTCAATAATCATGTATGAATTCAGTATACATGTGTTCAGTATAAATATGCTTTCTAAGACTAGTAGTCACATGTTGAAAAATGTACCACGTCCTATCTCATTTGATGCAACTATGTAGCATACACTCATTTTTGTATAACAATGTGTTCGACAACGCAACACCATTTACTACATTGCGGATGAAATGTGTATGTAAAACATAATAGTATGTTCATGTTTGTTGAAAGCAGTGACAAACTTTGACTGGTCAAACATAAGTGATTCAATATAGTACATGCTGGTTTGGCATGGTCTGAAATATTTTGCATTGTCGGGTGATAGGTGTGTCTCGTGCAACACACTCGTAACATGGCAAACGTGTGCCGGAGCTCATAATGATGACATGTAACCGCAGATGAGGTGGCTGGGTACTGGTATTCGTATTGATCACAGTCGCTTAATTGTCTTCCACTGGTGCAGCAACAATGTCAAAGCAAAGCAATAGTTCAAATAGTCATTGGCGGCGAAACTAGTAACAAGAGGAAACAACTTCAAACGTCCTGCCAACTTCTGCATAATATGTATGGGTGCACGCGGTACATGACTGAAACTTACAATAATGATACTGAGAGTGGGCAACAGAAAGCATTCGGAAATCGGTCTGGGCACTCACCAATTGCATCAATCCCTTCCAATATCTCAGTTTTGTGAATTTGATGCAGTAGCACCCGTGTGTGTGTACTGGTACTGTCCTAACTTTGGTGAAGCGGTTGTGTTCGCAACATGTAAAGCACAAACACACATGTGCATGTATTGTACATACTCAATGACATATGAATACCGTATGAAATGCACACTGTTGCCATGGTCGTTGCTATGGTCGACCATCGACAAATGTTGCAAAAGTATAGCACTTATATATTACACCGGGTCGGTGTATTTAATTAATGCAGCTTTGGGGCTTGATTGTTGTATGCATCGTAATTTTTTTTGTTCTATTGGAAGTTCGGTCTTAGACTCAGTCTGAATCTAACAGTCTACCGATAGATGTCACTGAATGGATCAGACTCTAAGTCTGACTCACTGTGGGCAAGAGAATCATCTGCCGGTGCGGCGCCTGGGGTGGAGGTTGTGGATGGTTCGGCAACTGATGCAAGCTGGCAACTTGCTGCATATGCAACCCATGCCGCTGCTGCTTCCCTAGTGTGCTTCTGTGATGCGGCGACCTGATCGCTCCACTCCCGTCCGACTGACCCTTTCGGGTATTTCTTGGGCTTCGCAATCTTTGTGGTATTTGGCTTCAATGGTGCTTTCTTCACCGTAGGCATTTTCTTGGGTTCCCACTTTGGCTTTGGTGCCATGGCAACTTGAAATGATTGATGCTGTATGCGTTGAACAGCTACCCTATGTGGCTTAGGCGAAGCTATGGAAGCAGTCTTGAGCCGAGAAACACAACCCGAATATAAAATCCCGAATCCTGCTGGATAGCTGGGTCCAAATATACATGTTTTATGTTTGTGGTGCGATTGTTGCCCAGTGTTTTGCCGTGTGGCATTGTTAGATTGTTGTGAGCTATATATTCTCTGTGTGTGTTTAGCTCGTAATGCTGAATGTTGTGAGTGTCAAATTACACGTTGCATGCTATTTTTAGAAGTGGTGTCATGCATATGATGTGGTATGTCATGGTGATGGGCACAATTGTTTGGTAAATATTCAAATCAACGTCTTTGGAAAGTATCATTGACAATGTTAGACTGAGCGTCAGAAACCATCATATGCGTCATCGTGATCACTATAATGATAGTCTCTCACATTGACAAAGAACGTGGTATGATTCTTTTTTATAATCGCACACTCGTAACACTTGTACTGGAACAACCAAACGAGTGACGGCACTACAAGCCGCCTCACATGCAACGATTAGGCCGCCTCATAACGTGCTCGACCACTTTTGTCTAGAGTGTTCCATTTGTGTCGTGCGACCGAAAGTGTGAGCTGTATGGTGTTCTCGATATCACCCGTGTCATCGTCTGGCATAGTGGGTGTCGACAATGGTACGAAGCACCAGCCAATGCTTGGTTGTTTGGTAGTCGGGTTGATACTGGTGAGGTTGTAATGTAGCATGAATGCTTTCCTGGAGTAGCTCCAGGTTATGCGATCGGTGTCTGCGACAGACAACAACAGCCATGCCTGAGCTGTGACTGGATCGACTTGCGTCATATCACCGCTTGCTGCTCCCTTTAGACAACGGCGCTCTTGCTGAAACGCACTGACAACATGTTCGAGTACAGTGTTCTCAGCCTCAACAAAAATGGATTTGAAACATGGGTATACCCGGATTGTGTCTGGTCTGCCAGCCGCGACACGAACGGTTACCCACTTGGTGCCCCCACATGTTTCATCGGATGGAGCAAGAATGTCGGCGTCGTCAACTGGTCCTCGTTCTTCGTCATCGCTGGAATCTGGGAGTCTACCACGGGTCGCTGTTGCGACAATAGCAGCCGTAGCTGATTTGATATTGTCTGCATTTGCTTTAAATGCGGATGACCTCCAATAGTTCATGACTGATTGCATGGCATCGCACTCCATGCGTTGTGGTGTCTTATGACCCCAGCACAACTGGTGCAACCAATCCGTCTTGGTGCCCAACCTGACCGCACGTGTACCACTGATCATTTGTGTCGGTTCGATGACGAGCCAATGGCCGTAGGTTGCACCACTTGTGCGTCGTACCTATGTATAACAACTGTTATTTTCGTCGCATAATATAATGACACACCATCAAATCACTGTATTTGAAATCCATGGAATCCAACAATATAATTTGTGATGACTGGGTAGTAATGCAGGGTGATCCTCTGCCATACTACAATTTCTGATGGGTGCGTACCGATACAGGGTGATCCTCTGTATGCACACACGTACTAGTATACTGTAGTTCGGTTGTAAAACAACTACATCAAATGTGTAGATGGATGAGGAGTTGACAAGTACAATTGATGATTATTACTAGATGATGTACCGCCATGACGGTCGAGACTTCGAGATCATCTGAACACGGTGTCGTGTTTTTCTTTAACTTGCGACGACTGCTTTTCGAGTCATAGTCCATGAACTCCGACGAACCCGCTGGACTTGTAGACATTATCGACAACTCGTCTTGATCGCGGCGCTTCGGTGTAGTAGCCATGTTGCACAGAAATACTGAGATAGTAGTTCAAACTAATCGTGTTATAAACTGACGATATCGGTTGGCACCGCCAGCTTGACCCCTTGAAATGATGACAAAAATGGATACAAATCACATTACATGTGTGTGTCAAACATGACACATGTGTAAGCAAAACAACAAGCAAAAACAAATTAATAACACATTCACTGATTTGAAATGTTGGAAAACGTCGAATATTCGACGATCCAATTCGCGGAATATTCCACGAATAGGTTCGTCGAATATTCCACGATTCCCTGGGCATCAATTCGAAGAAACGTTGAATATTCAACGTTTCTCCGGTGGTACTTTCAATCAATCGTGGAATATTCAACGATTCTCCGAATCAACACCCCGATAATCGCGGAATATTCCACGAACCGATTCGTGGAATTTTCCGCGAACCCAATCGTTGAATATTCCACGATTCACTGTATCACGTTTTGTCGTTTTATTGTGCGGTTGATCTATAACTGTGTGTGTGTGTGATATGTATATAAATTTATTCGATTGATTACACACCACAACCACACACATGTGAGCTCCCAACAGCCCATAATACACTAATACATACAAGAATCCCGTATGATTTTGTCCACATTATATCATCGTATGACTCGCTGTATGTGACCATGAATACACTGTGATTCTACTGTCACCAATGAGTTGCAATGCGTGCAAACGCACACGATCCACTAATACTTACTGTAACAAGTACTATCGAATCTGATTGTCAATACTACCATATTTCACACAAACACAGGGCGATCCTCTGCGTTCGTTTCGTGTTGTAACCTCGTGGCAATGTTCATACGACCACCATAGCTGTGCCTGCAACGGTAACAAGTCATCACACACTGATTTTGCACAAGCTACATATAGATCCTCTACACATGTACAACACCCACAATGTGTAGTGATGTGGTGATGTACTATCAGTACTCACGTGTATGACGATTAGTCATCCATCTGCTTTAAGAATAAGTACATCGTGGCACATGAACGACAACCATATGCATACCTTGCATTTTTTTTGCGTCGTCTCACCAAATGTGGTATGCTGTGAGTGGCAATGCGTCTCCGGAGCCGCAATCCTATATTGAAGCCATATACATATTTGTTGTCTAATCGTAATATTGATGATCTATAATATTAATGATATCCTTGTAGTATTTGCTGTGTTTGTTGAACTACTAATAAAGTATACTAAGTTTCATCCCGACAGCGACACTAGTACGAAGCAGTTGATTTCCTATTATCGGGAAAATAAAAACTGTCATACTTACTGTCATGCTCGTGATCCTCTGCCAAACTAGTGTGCGTTGCAGAGGTATCTGAATTAGTATTAGTAGCATTTGAGCATGCTAAAGCTGCAGCGCTCATTCGATTAGCCTCAAGTGCGAGGTGCTTCGCTTCGGCTGCATCGTTCCTTGCAGCGATCGACACATCGAATGCACCGTTGGCCAATTCTCGAGTTTCGCTGATATCTTTGCTGAAGCGAACACAGCGTCGAAGATACTCTGCCCTCGGAACATACTGGGTGTTCGACGCTGCCTTTTTGCTCGCCCTTGCCTTTGCGTATTGCCGCTTCCGAATGTCCTCATATGAACGCGACAAGCGTTGGCCATTACTTGCCGGACGCTTCATTGAGCAGCCAGCGGGGCGCCTCTTCACCGAGCAACCGGCCGGGCGCTTCATCACCTTCGGCATGTTGCCAAGTTCTAGTAAAGCAAAGCTAAGCAGACTCCAGTGAGATTCGAGCTGCTATATGAGCTAGACTTACATGACTACGCATACACACAGTTTTGATGACATTGTTGATACTGTAATCCACTAATAAACACATCCCACATCACCAACTTCAGATTAAACTGTTATGACTGTGAGTGCTCGATGCATCACACAATCACCTAACGATGACACCGTATCTTCGTACTGATGTTGAAACTTACTGAGACATCTGTGTTGTCGCTACAACTATCGCAACGACTACACCATATGCAACGGCGAAGGGTACTCCTCTTCATTGTTGCAAAATAATCGAATGCCTATCACTATTCGACAATTTATTTCACTCCTTCATGTGCTGGGGGGCACTCCTCCCCAACCATGTTCGTTTTGGTTCACACATTGGTTCGGTAGCAAGCTCCTTTTTGTTCGGAAACTGGTGCTGTTGATCATGTAGCTATATGGCTTTAGATCTGTTGACGACTGTACCATTCGTCATTGATATTTCTCTGTTCCATGCTATGTAATGTGTTTTCACTGACTGTGAATTTCTCGGGTATCTGCACTGGTGGCTGGCAAGTCATCGGGTGATATATCTCACACGAACGACTGTGTACGCGACGCGCTGCACCAACTGCGGTAAGATAGTACACGACACAAATAATTATGTATAACACGGGTGTCGCATGCTGTGATACAATGTGACACAACTCCTCTATATAGATCCATTCTAAAGACACGACCGTATGTGATGAACATATACTGTGTACATATTTCACTGTGCAACTCTGTACACAAACAAATATTTATAAGTACTGTTATGTATTGCCGTATATGTATAGTGGCAACCGAAATATATAATTGTATTTTGAGGAGCGACCAAACAAATGATACTTATGGAAACATATTCTGACCGATTCCACATAACGCCACATGCTATCTTACCGCAATCAACTCTCAATGCACACGCTTGACAAACTTGTACGATCGCACAAAGCGATACGGCGGTCCGTCAATGAACATTGATGAGACGGTGGTCTTATGGCGGAGGCGGATCGCCGACTCCACCTTCAAACCTGTCTTGCATACAACCCGCTTGTTTGTATGTACTATACCACTGTCCACAATCGTCTTTGGTACCATTGCAGAAGCTCGAACAGCGGCATGTTGCTCATCACATGAGTATAACTCATTCTGCGGAGGGCCTCCAACGGAGCTCCAGAATCCCCACATGTAGGATTTCTCACCGATGCAATGGACAAATCGCACACGCTCCAAGTCGACATCCAAAACCTCCATGAGTGTGCCCATGACATCATTATGGAATACATTGTCATCCGTAGACGACATATGATGGCAAATTTCTGAGCCTGCGAGATTGCACAGTGACACACGAACCGTGTGAGGCGAAGGGAACGTGTGGAACACATTCAACACGTACTTCAAAGGAGATATCTTCTCCCTTACCCAGATATCTGAGTATGCAGGGTTAGCACAAAGGTACATCCAATATGTTGACTTGTGTGGCTTCATCTTACCCCTGCGAAAATATCTGAGAATTGGCCCCTCGTCTACCCCCTCGCCCTCGAAGAACAACTCTTTTGAGTACCCGGTTAGCATTCGGTGTTGATTGTGTACTCCAAGGGGTAACCATTCTTCGAACTCTGGTATCTTCAGATATCCCCACTCGTCTGCGAGATGGTTATCGCAATTAGCATACTCGAAGAATTGCGGACCCTCACGCTCAGACATTGCTGATGAGCGGGCTATTACTGGGCTCTAGTACTTCTGCACAAACACTGCGCTATCGCAACCAACGTTGCATGCGCTTGACATGCATAATGTGACAACTTCGGAATGACACACACAATAATAATATTCCCGATTCAGAGGTCGATGTGTATCGCGCAAATACATAGAGGTCGATATAACACATGCAGGAACTCCTCTGCATGCACTTAATAGAAAACCATATACTCAGGTGAACATTATACAATGCATGGGCATATCACAGGACACTCCTCTGTGATATTGTCACCATTCACTGTTATAATGCGCACCTCACAGTGACCTGGACGCTCTAAAACTTCCATTTACACTTCGAATACCATCGTGTTATGGAACATATGATCTCTTTAAATTACACGCCTCGGTCGAAGCATCGGTCAACAAATATATGACGTGTCTGGGTTTATGTTTCTGTACTTATTGGTGATCTGGGTCGAAGCCTGGGTCGAAGCCTCTGTCGAAAAAAAATA
>Ga0099797_100502_pt1 | contig 25199 bp, 17 predicted proteins | sample Uncmet_Sort48C_1_FD_89871 | JGI IMG/M metagenome (GOLD analysis project Ga0099797, IMG submission 89871) | Marine eukaryotic communities from CALCOFI LINE 67, Pacific Ocean - C012_Sort48C_1 | ecosystem: Environmental > Aquatic > Marine > Oceanic | place: Pacific Ocean: Monterey Bay | collected...
TTCTTCCTCGAAAGCGGACGAAAAAAAGAGCACAAAAAGCGATGACGCAGCGAGTTCTTCGAGCAAAGGCCGTGCGGAGGAGGAGGCTCCGACCGGTATCTACTCTTTATTTACACTTGGGGGACCCTCATCCACCAGTATAAATTGAAAGTATATTATGAATCCCACGTCCCCTTGCGTATGCAAGTCACTAAATCGTGTTTTTATTGAGAAGAAGAACACGTTTGTTAAATATTGAGACACGTGAAATATATTCTGTAGTAATTGAAGAAAAAAGGCTTCAAAGAAGAAATGTTTCGCGACCCAGACTCGCCGTTTATGAAGAAGCCATTCGAAGACTTGAACGGGAACACCGGAGCAGCCGGAACAGCCGGACAACAAAAATCGAAGTAAGAAGTACTTTCAAGTAGAACTTCCAGTATAGATCAGCAAAATGTACTTCACTCGATTGCAAGTAGAGTGCACTTCTAATAGTATTGCAGAATTATCGAACGCGGGCATTTTGGAGAATTTAATATTAGTAGAGAGTGTCAAGAAAGTTGAAATGTCGAGAAAGTAGCGCAGTAGCAGTCTAATAGCAGCAGTAGCGCAAAGAAAAAAAACGATAAAAGGAACCCCAATGCGGATCGAACAGTGCTGCCAGACCCGGTGACCCCCTTCGACGAGGACTTCCAGAATTATTTCTTCAAGGTATAGACTATGGAAAATAAAAAATGCTTGTTTTGACGTGCGCGCATGTGATTCATACATATTTTATGGTCGTCGTGAAATCTAGCTAGATTTAGGAGGTGTATGGTTTTTCGCGTTAAAAGAGTAATAATGGGTCTCAGTTCTTTGCCACATATGGTGCCATTGTCCATGATAATAGAAAAAAAAACTCAACAAAAGGAGCTTACGGTTGTGCCGGGGTCCGAATCCATGACCGCCACCGCCGTAGACGCCTTCGAGGTAACATTGAGAGCTATCGTATACTTATTACCTGCAGCTTTCGATGACAAAATTGTAAGTAAAGGGCCCTACGGTCTGGTTTAGAATGTTTTCTTCGGCATGTCCCTCGAGAAACCGCGCCTAATGCCTGAAATCATGCCCCCTTCGCTCCCTATTCTCATATGAACATATTATGTTAATTGCCCAACATGAATACAAACAACAGGCCAACGGCTCCATCGACTGGCGTTTGATCAGCAAACTGGACAAGTACGCCGATTCCAAGAATTCCGAGAATGAAAATTCTAGTAGTAGCGGTAACAGCGGTAACAACCACAACCCAGACGGGTCTACGCAGACCCCGTGGGCGGACATCGACCCCGAAGTGGAGAAGATTCTGAAAAGGTTTACTGAAATTTTTTCAACGACGAACGATTTGCTGAAATTTTTGATTACATATACGGTATAACATGACGCGGTGGGACCAACAAGCATAATACAGATATTCTCATCAAATGAGGGCAATTCTTGATTCTATTTATAAATATGCAAAATAATATTAAGAAAAGAAAATAATTATAAGGGCCATTCCCGACGACGGCGAGTCGCACGAGAAACTCAGAAAAGTGTTAGAACGGGGCGTGGAGCCAAAGCAGCAAATGATGGCGCAAGTGGTCATAAGCAGGGGGCTCGCTTTCTTCAGTTTCACTGTGGGGACTTTGTACATGTGCATCCAATGATGTACTGATTATAGTATACGGTGGGGCCCCAATCGTATACGTGTGTATCCAATGATACATGATATACGGTAAGGACGCTCTACTGTACATGTATGATGTGCATCCAATATTAATAGTCCGGGGGGGCCCGCGCTCAGTACATGTGGGAGGGCCCAGGACGAAAAATGTGGCGTCCCAGTGGGAACAAAAAAGATGTGGGGTACCAGTAGGAAATTACATCATAATGAATAGGGGCTGTACTGCGACAACATGGCTCAACTATTTAATATGTAGTTCAAAAATGTCGTTTGGATGAAATCGTTGTTGAGTACAACGCTGCTCTCTATATTGTGCAAGTTCTTCACCGATTGCAATATTTCATACACTTAGAATGATCACTAATGGTGCTCTACGGACTGTATTTAGAGGAGGCAGGTTCTTCGAAAAATCCGTGTTCGTTCCTCTTTGCGAGATTCCGTTCGCATACGATTCGATTTTATGGAGACTTTAATATATTTCCTACCTTCCTACGAAAAGGGATCATTAATTTAATTATCTTCACCCAGTAATTATGATAATAACACCGTAAATAAAATAATAAAGAAGATGTTCCCGCTTCCGGCGCTTCCGAAAGAGCCGCCTAAGAAAAAGCGCAAAAAGAACCCCGTCGGGCCGTTTTGGCGCCTGGGCGCGCAGTGCGCGCAGTGTAAGGACCCGCTCCACGCGAATAACGACAATGGCCACTCCATGGTATCTTATAATATTTTTGGGCCGTAGTGTTGTTGAATATTCAGCTGAATTAGCATTTTCTTAGCTCGTACATTTTATGATCAGAAAAAGTTTTTCAACTATACTGCATACTCTATGTTATTAAACGCGTTTAAGATTAATTGTATGTTTTGTTTGAAGAATTATATAAAGTTCCGATGAAAATTAAAGAGGTGTTCCAGAACTGCGGGCATTTGTTGCATACGTGGTGCTGCGAGGCTCTGCTCCAGAAGCCCGAGGAGGACCGAAAGTGCGGCGCGTGCGGCACTTTTCACAGAATGCAGAGCGATTTCATCAAGCTCCAAACGTGCTTCAAGAAGCACGGGGAGTCCGTGGGGAGCTTGGAGGAAGCGTTGCGCAAGAAGCAGCTCGAGTACGACAAGCTGGAGGAAGACCTAAATACAACTTTGGACGCGAACAAGGCTTCCTCAAGTTCGGAAACCCGCTTGCAAGCGACCGTGGAGAGCTGCGAAAAAAAGATTTCGGAGAAGAAAAAGGAGTGGCAACGCGAAGAAGCGAAAAGAAAAACGTTAGAAAAGCAAATGCAGTTTTCGCAAATGAACGCCGACAAACTCCAAAAACTCGTGCCGGTGCTGGAGTATCTGAAAAATTCGAAAACTACCAAAACTTCGAAGAATCAGGAATTAAAACTCGTCGACGCACAAAGAAAGGAGGCAGACCTCATGGTCTTCTAATATTTTATTTATGAACAAAAAAATGTGTTTTCTATAACATTTAGAAGAAGGCCATGAATCTCATGTGCAATAGTGATAGGACCTGTTTATTAAATCTACTCGGTGGTATATTTATAAATCTTATAGGGCCCCTACATATTAACGAAAGCGCCTAATACAATTATAAGTGAAGCGCGCGTAAAGAATATTTGAAAAAAAAAACCATGAGAACCACCTCTGCAGAACAAAAAAATTTATATAAGAACCACCTCTGGGACCAGGCCAAGATGAACTCAAAAAACCTAAAAGAACCACCTCTGGGACCAGGCCAAGATGAACGACGAGTGCGAGAATTACATTGGCGATGTGGGCGAGGCCTTGGCGATGGAGCAGGAAATTCCTACATATTATGAATTTCGTGGGTTGTACGCATTACGATACACATTGATTGTGTGGATATTGAATACCCTATTAGAGAAGAGGTTCGTTTTTTTATTAGAGAAAAGTGATTTGTGTTGTGTATAGGTCCAATTATTCGTAATATTTGGTGTGTAGAGAATGATACTGATGCTGTGGGTGATAGGAATATATTGTTTGGTAATAATATAAGTTAGCTTAAACGGGCTTTCAAAAGTATTATTACAGAACATGATGCTCTATAGGAACGACTGGCGAAGTACGACGCCCGGCTCGTGGAGAGGCGCGGGCAATTAGATAGTGCGCGGAAGGAATTAGAAACCGCTCTCCGGGAGCTGACGGAAGCGGACACGCGCAAGAAAAAGTGGGAGCAGAAATTAGAAGAACAGAAAAAGAAGGAAACGCCTATTGACTCCGATTTTTGATTTATTTTACCTCTGCAGGGGGTCCCCTCGCGGCACGTTTTCCCAGGCCTGACACTGCACTCATCCCACTAAATCAGTAGGGTTTCATTAGTGTCTTCAGTCGTACGGCAGCTACCCCAATGATGGCGCGGAGAGTAAATCGGAGCGACTTTTCTTGTTGACGGTGTCAGCGCGACGATTAATAATAAATGCACTGCATGTGCACTGCGGGGTAAGTTTTTAGGCTCCCTCAACTATTCTCCAGCTGCAAGAGCTATCTTCAAAGGATATTATTCTACAGTGCTGCGTGCATCGATATTATTTAATAGTCTCCACTCTCCAAGGATCGATCCCCCATAATATCGCATTCATAGAAGAATATTAAGGAACAGATGAAGAAGAATGAATGAAGCCAGCGTTAATATTGGTTCTTATATAATTACAGAGGTCAAGGTACTGTGTTCTATTATAGTAATTATGCAAATGTTGAACTCATGACCATGCATTTATGTACTATACGAAACAACGGCCCGTCCTCTGGGACCCTGGAAGATCTTCTGTGACAGCATGGAAAGGGACCCTGGGAGAGTATGATGCATCGACTGTATGTAGTAAGTAGTTGTACCCTGTTGGTTCTTCTAAACTTCTAATATAAAAAACGCATCGTAAAACTCATCGTAAACATATAAAGACATTCGTAAAAAACTCATCGTCCAGCGGTCGCGACAGGCACTGTAAAGAGCCTCAAGCGGACAAAATAAAATATAAAATAAATAAAATATAATAAATAAGTACTAAGAGCAATCGATCAAGCACCATCGGGCAGTCTACGGTATGAAATGCGGGATCGACGCAGGGGAGCATCTAGAGTAATTGATGGCGGTCATAGGCGATATGAGGATTAATCAAGGAGACGCCGTACGACCAACAAACAACAACAAAATAAATAAAATAAAAACGATGCGTAGCTGTTGTGTACATGTTGTGAACTCGAAGATTTGATTCCTTCTTTAATAGTATTATAGGACATTGATTCCTTCTTCCATTAAGCCAAGCACTGTGCGTGTTGCATCGTTTCATTTTATTGTCGAATGCGGACAAGAGAGCTTCTTTGTAGATTAATATAGAAACTATATATGATATGATTATAGAGTTTTAGAGTTTTACTATCTGGCCAGGTGTTGTTATTTTTTCTGATATACTTCCCGTGGTAGCTAAAAAAATAGTTGACTTTTTTGAAAGACCTCGTCTTCTCTTGTTGTGTGAGTTATTTATTTTTCGAGGAGGTCATTTCATAGGGTGGGATTGTGTGTCCCCACTTCTTCGGGCTGGACAACGCATACACGTTTTCTTAGTCGTGTTTGTTGTTTTCTATCGTGTTTGCATATTGGGATTTGTTTTCGATCGTGTTTGTTGTTGCGCGGGGGTGATAAGTATCCGTTTTTGTCAAAATTGTATAATATTAACATCCTTATTTTAGGATGGTTTTTTGTTCGTTCGTGGCAAACATTTTTATCGCACAAGCCGCGTGATCCAGGTGTTGTACATTATACGTTTTTCTTCATTTAAAAAAAACTTACATTTGTTGCTGCGCAATGATGTTTGACAAATATTAATAGAGGTTGATTTATTTCCTGTTATCAAATTATAATGTTGTTGTATTATGTTATTATATAGGTTTTTTGTTCTTTTCGTCCACGGCATCCACTGATTTTTACGAATTCTATCCGTAATTCACGCATTCTGTGAATGGTATAATGATGGAAAAGGAATTTATTATTATGATTGGCAATTCAGATCGCGGTATTAGATCTGTAGCGTAACTACCAGATATTAATTAGCATAACACATTGATACGAATCTCGTCCGCACTCTGGGGACGGAGAAGAAGACAAAGGCAGGAAAGGCAGGAGAAGGGAGCGTGGAAGCAAGAACCTGCTTCCACGCTGCGTCGACGTTGCGGAGAAAAATTTTGCTGCAAGAACCTCCGATCTGTCTGGTATGATCTTATTTTTTTCAACACTACAGTATACACTAAAATCAGCAATATAGGACCGAACAAAAGTAACCTTATGATGTGATTAAGTATAATGAACTGAACTCAGATTGGCAGTACGTGTCGAGCGTATAATACATATTGACCACAGTGTGTGTGTGTGTGTCGATCGCATGATATTTTGAACTCAGTGTGTGTGTGTCGATCGCATATTATAAATGTGTAGAGCAGAGTTTTATTTTGCATCAATTTCCGGAAATGGTCCTTTCCTTCCGTGTCACTGTTGTGGAGTTTTTTTGTAAACAGGAATTCTTTGAAAAAATCGCTCCCCAGCCTCCGCTTTCAATATTCATCATCATTGATGTAATATTGATAAATTCATCATTTTGATCATCGGTCGTTCCCCTCAAATCATCGGTCGCTCCCCTCATTTGATCCTCAAAACACACAAGTCGTGTGTGTTTTGTTTTTGTATTCGTTTATAAATTGTGACTTTGTCGCAGCCGTGAGTGCGTACATTTTTTCTTGAGCAGCCGTGCGTGTGAACCCTAATTTTCGACGCTTCCTTCTGTGCGCATGTTTCTTCTGTGTCAAATTTTATTGTCGAAATTACATGGTTGAAAAAAGAGTGACCATAAAAAAAAGCAAGGAATGGGGTTTTTTTTTCGGGACGATTTTTCATGATCTGTCTATTGAAATTACTTTTCGTGTGTATATATGCGAACTGTCTTTACAATTATTCAGTTGTAATTATTGAGCCGAATATTATTTGATCTATATTTGCGGCGGCATCATCGTATGGGCCCCCCAATCTCTAACTCTATAAGGTAATACCAACAAAGACCGAACTGAAAACGATGTTAATCAATCATATTAACAATTATATAAATTATATAAATTATATAAAATTATAATGTATACCTTAGGAATCTGTATCTTATAATACTGTGTCGTGGTTACACTTTGGAATAATATCTTTGGACAATTATAGTATTAAGTGATTGTTGACAAAAGAATTAGGTGCGAGAAAAATCATACATCAATATTGTATAGTCTGTGTTTTAAAAAAACTACGTCGTTTTGCACGCGTGTAATTCACAAAATGATTGTATACCAGATTCACAAAGATTATTATAGTGTAGATCCTAGAAGGGTGCCATCCAGGTCTAATATAGATCGAGCATCACTCTCTCTTGCATGATATTCACAAGAAACAAAATTGTCTATCGATAGAACTCTCATCACAACAAAATCTATACTGAAAAGAAAATCACGTATAATATTCACGCGAATTAAGTCGATTTAGTTTTGTTGCCCGTCCCGGTCTCCTTCACGCGAATATTATTTGATGATTCATTCTTAGAGCTTGAGGACTCTACTAGCTCTATTTTCTTGACACAAATATTGGATTAAAAGAACAAAGCACTTTTTACGCTTCCCCATCTATTAAGCGTATATTTATTCAAAATCGGAGCACATACTAGCTCTATTTTGTGAGCCACCTTAATTCATTTGGTACACTGTTGTCAGCATATACAAAAAGGTCTCTCTTCCTTGAAGAGCGTTGACAATCTTCAGCTGCAAGCACAAATTTGAAGAAAATGTTGCTGGAAAGTTTCAAGGCTATCTCTTCTGCGAGCGGTTTCGAAGCTTTTGGAAGCGCCGTGAAGAAAACCTGCGCTCAATTCGAAAATAGTTCCCCCGTCGTGTGGTGCTGGGATCTTTTGAAGTCGATTTTTGCATTGCCGTGTCAATGGTGCATTGGAATTACGCCTACTACGAGCCTATTAGCAGGACTCGGGGGGGTGTGGCCCGCAAATTTTTTCCAAATGGATCTTCTTGCTTTGTGGAAAAAATGGCCCTGCGCAAAAAGCGTGCAGAACGGTAATATTAGTTTTTTTTTCAAAGTCTAGTATTGCGTATTAATAGCTCCTGTCCAGCTTGGTCCAATTCTTGAGTGCTTTTTGACATCTGGATTTATTATATGTGTAATATGTCTTTCTTGACAGTATTGTAATCTTAATTACAACTATAATAGATCTTCAGCTAAATAGTGGGGCATTGTAAAAATTCCCCGTTGATGATAGAAATCAAAATTCATGTAATACGCATATTTTTTCAATTTACACAAAAAAATACTGCTGGCCATCGTTTTCTCCTTATGTGCGCGAAAAAAACAAAAAAATAGTGCTGGCCATCGTTTTCTCCTTATGTGCGCCCATGGCCTGCGTGCATCTGTATGAGTGCGGGCTCTTCGGCGTCTTCCTGGCCTGGTATAGACTCTTTATTAATACTAAATAGTAATTAGCTGTTTTTGTAAATTGATTTTTGTGAAAAAAATAATTTCGTTGTTCCTCATTGAGTATGAGTATTTCGTTGCTATAGTAGGTAGTTCCTCAGCTCCTATGGTTCCTGAACTACGGTGACAAAAGGCAAGGCACTAGGTGTAGCCCTGCAGAAAAATCCCTGGAAAAACTGACTGTAAACATATATTAACTGTGATATTTTAAAAAGGCTCCACCCTAAAACATGACTCGGACAATATTAAAAGGCTCTATCCTACAACATGGGTTGGGCTGCTGGAGGAGCGCGAGCGGCGCAGCCGGCGCCGCTCCAGGCGCACCAAGGCCGGAAAAAAGCACGGCAGCGTCAGTGCTAGTGATGACGGGTTCATATATTTTTGTCCAGATCACATGTTTTTGTGATTCATTTTTCTACAGGAGGGAGATATTGGTATAATATTGGAGGATATTAATATGTTTTAAGATACGCAGCTTTTATGATAAATTTGACTTTTAATTTAATATTCTGTAACTAAGGGTTGTCATTTTCAATACAACAAAGATCTGTCTCCTCCAACCCTTCTTCGCAGCGTTCGCGCACGTCCGGGCGCTCGCAGCGCGTGGCCAAAGCGGCCAGGAGGGCCGCTCGATTAGCGGCCGCTGCTGCGGAAGGCGACAATGCTACCGGCGGCGGGACCACCAGCCTAAATAGTGGCGGGTCCAAAACCGGCGGCCCCCCCCCCCCAAAAGCGACGAACGCTTTGTGAAACCTTCAGGTGTTCAATTTATTATTTGTACAGTATAGTCGGGTCTAGAAAAGTTTTCTTAATAGGTGTTTATGATTATGTGAAGATAGCTAATAGTACTACTAATATTATTGATAGTAAAGAGGGCTGTTTTTGTAACTACCTTTTTTATTAATGGTGACCTGCAAAAATAAAATGTGAGTGACCGATCTGACACGTTGTTTAAAAAAAAAAGGAATGCTAGCGTGGTTGAATCCGGCCAATTTGTTCGCGAAACTACTAGGCGACGATCCAATTTCGAAAAAAAGGTAACTTCCTATTGGATTTTTTTTTTTAAAGACACCTGGCGTATAAACCTATTCACACTTCTTCTGAGAACGAAATTTTTCATCGAAAACAATTCCTTCTTCGACCATATAATTTAACCTATTCATGTTGTGTCATTTTCGTTGTGTATTTGTATGAATTTTAAAAAACGCGGTTTCAACTGTAGTTACTGTATATTAGATAGTCCGCGGGCGTAACTTTATAGTTATATTGAAACAACAACAAATAATATTTTCTCACATCATATTTAATAAGAAAGATAAAAAAAATCGCAGTCTAGGGGCCCTTCTACACAAAACTCAACATCAACATCAAAAAAAAAAAAGGAAAAGGCGCAGCAGGGGGTCTTCTGGAGGTAGTAGTGGCTCCAGGGATGGAGGTAGGTCGGGCCCAGGGAGCTCGCAGCAGGTTGTCGAAACAGCGGCGTTGTTGTCGAAAAAATTGGCGAAAAATCCCAACCACCCTTCTTCGTCGAATATTAACGTCGGACATATAAGTGGCGTTTACAACAAAAATGCCACAAGAAACTTATCATCCGCACAAGAAAGGGACATCAGAGGAGTTATTACTAATAAAGGAGAACTTACTACTACGAATGTGAAAACTCTTAATCACCACAACAACCTTAATAACTCGCAACAACAACAGGTTGTACCACACAAGAATAATCAACACAATAATTTCAATACACAACAACAACCATCATCATCATCTTCATCTTCACGCGGAGGAGCACTCGGAGGAGAGCACGTGAATTATGGTTACAATAATACGGGCGGCCCCTTGGCAGCGGGTGTCGGCCATAATTTGCAGTCTCATAATTTGCAAACTACGAGTGACTACGTGTCTGCCCCGAGCTTTCATCATGGGGCAAATTCAGTTGCAAAAGGAGGAGGACAGCGAGGAACAGGTGGTGGTACTGGTCCCTCAGGAGGAAGACAACAGCTCTTGGACGAAAACTTGTGTTGTCCGCGGGAGGCAGCGAAGGTACTAATATCGATTATTTTACGATTCTTCATTCTCTAATTAGTTATAAATATGGATAACAGGGAATTTTAATTCATATGATTAACTATTAATAGATTCATCAATTTCGCGGTCGTAATACTTTTTGCAGGACTACAAACTCCTAATATATTAATGTGTCAAATTATATTAAATGTCATAAGGTGGGCGGCAACCTGGGCGGTGGAAAGGGACTCCTCAAAGACGGCCCGTTCGGTAGCGAAAATAGTAGTATAAAGGGACCACAACCCAAAACTGCAGGTGCTAGTAGTAATACTGCTTTTGAAAAAACCACCCACGGCCGCACAACGAGCGGGACCAATGCCAACAATCCCACGGGACTAGTCTCCAGTAACCCAACCGGGGACGCGGCCTGGCACGTGGAGGTTTTTCTTTTTTTTCAATAATACAAGGCGCGTGGCACGTGGAGGTGTCTTTTTTTTTCAATTACAAGCCGCCTGGCACGTGGAGGTTTTTTTTTTTTTGTGAGAGTATGACTATAAGTGATATCATGTATTATAGAGAAAATCCAAAAGGACCTCCCTTCATGCCCGGCGCCGATCATTCCCGACCGCACCGCGCCGGCCAACGAGGGCGAAGCGGAGTTGTTACGCAGACTGTTGGCCATTCCCAGTGAGAGTTACTACGGTATTGTTTCTTTATTATAATTATTGATAGTAATTAAATACTACGCTCGGTTTTTATATTTTGTAGTAATTATATGCTCAGGATTTTATAGTAATAGGAATAATATCTAATTATAGAAAACTTACTGTAAAGGGTATTCCAATTTGAATAGGCCGAAGAGGACTCGCTATTAAAAAAAGCAAAAAACCATGGCTCACTAAAAAAGGCCTAAGTACTTAAAAAAACCCGAAAAGGGCGCCTCGCGTATCGCGTGCTGAAACGGGAGCGGCGCGACCGGCTGGGATCCGTGAAAGTGTTCGAGGGCACGTGGGTGGGCGTGGAAAGCAGCAACGTATTTCTATTTTTTTTTGGGCGTGGAAAGCAGCAACGTATCTATATTTTTTTTTGGGCGTGGAAAGCAGCAACGTATTTCTATTTTTTTTTGGAGTCCTGGAAAGCAGCAACGTATCTATATTTTTTTTTGGGCCACCTAGAGAGCAGCAACGTATTTATAATTTTTTTTTGGGCGTGGAAAGCAGCAACGTATTTATATATTTTTTTGGACGTGTTGAAAAGGAGGAACGTATTTATACTTTTTTTTGGGCGTGTTGAAAAGGAGGAACGTATTTATTAGTTTCAGATTTTAATAGTTTTACTATAGGATATTGTTCAAAATATTTATTACATGCATATTAACAACCGGCCACCAGAGGTGGCGATAGGAAAGCTGCTCGGGAAGGCTCGATGGCCTGATGCCAGAAACTGCCGATTTTCTGTCAGGAGAGGGCTAATTGGAGACGTTCTCTCCAATATTCCGCCTGCTAATCGAAGAATCTGGACGAATCTCAAAATCATCTGAAATGACCATGGTTGACCCAGCCCCGGTCTTCAGATGATTTTAGAGAAAAAGCAGCAATAGAAAACTATCTTCACCATCAGTATAAGCCAAAGAATACGAACTTTGGCAAATGTTGAAAAAATGAGACATGTACGCAACGATCGGGGAATTCATTGTTTCTTGTTCGCTGTTTTCGACACCTTTTATCTCAGATTAGCGGGCTATTTTAGTTCAAAATACCGTCTGAAAAGGGTCAATTCGACTGCATTTTTTTAGACGATGCTTTTTTTCGCATTTAGCCTGGATTTCTTGCGTAAAAAAGGGCGAAAAAAGGGCGTAACGCCATGGCCTTTTTTGACCAGATACTCGAGCTGACAACACTTTTTTAACCTCATTTTTCAAAAAAGTGAAAAAAACACAAAAAATCAGTTTTTCCGCAATAGAATCTAGTAGAAAAGTGGTGATTTTGATGTATTCTGGCTTTAATAAAAGGAGCACCTGCAAGCAGCTTTCCTTAATAATAGCAAAAAAAAAAACATAAAAGGTGAACCGCATTCTGATGCGCAAAAAAAAAAGGTGAACCGCACTCTGATGCGCAAAAAAAAAAGGTGAACCGCATTCTGATGCGCATCGGCGCACTGAAGAATTCGAAAGGCCAGTACAAGCAGCAGAATCTGGCGGGGTCAAGCAGCAGTACTGCCGATAATGCGGATACTCTTAGCTACCGGTCCGACGCACGCTCGGATGCGCACGAACGCATGCTAAGAGCACGTTTGATGAAGACCATGAACGAGGAAGATGTGGAAGTGGTTCCTCCGCAAAAAAAAATGCTTTTGAAATAAATTGCTGAGAGATTAATCGTTCTTCGCATAAATAAGTAATTAGAGCCTATTATTTTTTTGAAACCCCACACCCCCCTACACAACGACGTAGAGACCTCCGGTCTCATCACAGAAGAAGAAGCCTATCATACTGTATAATGTAATATATGAAGATTTAATATATTAAGCATTATTTGAATGAAAAAAAAGGTGCAAGCGACTTGGGAGCCGGACGATGAAATGCAGGAGAGATTTCAAAATTTGAACCCCGAGTGGGGGCCGGACGAACAGATGTATCTTTTTTTTTTCTCCTTGTCAACTTCTATTATAAATTTAGAAATGTGGGACACCATAATTATACAAGGCGACACAGCTGTGTATTGAATTTACTTGAAGGCGCCGTTGTACACTGCTATTTCATTTGTCCATCCCTTCTATTATTAAACCTAATATTAGTCACACGTTTAATTTACCCCCTCTTTCTGAGCTCATCTCTGCAGTGTCTGAATAAATAAGAGATTCCGCAATATATTCTCGCTTATAATTGTACGCTGTGTCTCGACCAAACCGAATTTTTTAATAGGGGCTAACGACCATTTTTATCGATTTGGAAAAATTTCGTTGAAATCGACGGTTCCAATAGGGCGTGCGGCGCGTTTTATCACCTCGGGAGATTTTTTCGGAAACACAGAATCACGTATATATCCTCGTTTCGAAGCGCGCGTTCCGATCGAACCGAATTTTTTAATAGGGGCTACGGGCATTTTAAATCATTTCGGGGAATTTTCGTTAAGATTCGCACTACTATCCGACATCATGCATAAATCTCTCTCCGACATACATGAACCCGCGGGGGGCCTTATTGTCCCAAGGACAATATTAATTAAACAACATTACAAAAAGCGCAGCATAAATATGATATAATAATGAAACTTACAAAAAAAATTAAAGGTTCCCCGATTTCCCCGTCTTCCCGCTGGTTTCGCATAACAATGTGTCGACCCGGCATTTGGAGAAGCAGATTAACAAGGAAAAAGAACAGCAACAGGGGACGCCCTCCCAGCGATCAATAAATGGCAATAATAATGAGCCAGCTCGAGGCCTAAATTTTTTTCATAACAATAGTATATTACGTAAACATTTACAAAAATCATTAGAGCTCTGCATGAAAGAAAAAATTGAAGACCCTTGCGTACATAACGTAAACTCCTGTCGTTACATTAATTTCGTTTTTAACAAAGAATTAAGAATTGTAAAAATTTTAGGCCCCAGCCCCTGCAATGCGGGCAACGCGGATCTGCCGATGCAACCTAGATCTGAAAAAACAACAAGTTGTTGTGTAAAAGATGAAAAAAATGAAAATTCTTGTTCCTCCTCCGAAAGAAGGGTGGTGGGTACTACTACTACTACTACTACTAAAGTTGTTGACAATAAGGAGGACGCGACGACGGGTAATAATAATCCCAGCAGTAGTGGTTCTGGAAATATAATTGACACTAGTAACGACACCACAAAAGCCACGGGTACTCATACTGTGGGACCCGGTGCAAAGACAAATGGCTCCCCCCAGGCTAATAACGTCTGCGGCGGTACTACAAGTAGTAGTGCCAATTGTGCAAGTAGTTCCTCCTCCTCGAGTTCAACAACGAGAAATGACGATCCGACATTGGCAACAAAAAATGCCCAGAAGGCCGTGGAAAAAGAAGAAGAAGGTATAAGAGATCAACAACAGTCTCTGGAGGCGCAGCAAGAAGAGGGTCTTAATAATCAACAGTCAGCACAAGAACTAGAAGAAGGAGATGAAAATCGGAGTGAGAATTCGGAGATCAAGAAGAAGACTTCTTTTTCCCCAAAACAGTTTCACGCGTTCACGGGAGTACAAGAATTAGAAAAAAACGGCGACGGGAATGAGAACGACATTCCAGAGCGAGATTCGTTCGGATCCGACCCGTACCAACAAACCGTCTCAACTTCGGACACGCACAAAGCGAAGGAGAAGACACAACCTGGTGATAATAATGCTACTACTAGTGGTAATAATGATAATAAAGAGCGGACTGAGACTGCGAGGAGTAGTGGTACTATAATAAATGAGAATAATAATGGCAGTAGCAGTAGCAGTGCGGAAGAAGAGGGTAAAAGTAGTGGTGAAAATGGCGTGAAAACGGCACAATCATCCAGCAGTTCGGTGGACAACACAAATAAAAGTAGTGGTTCAAAGAAAACTCCAATTTTGACCGACATTCTGCCAATAAGTAGTAGTAGTAGTGCTGAAGATGACATCAGTGTCCAGAATAAGAAGGAGCCTAATGATATTGTGGCAACAACGGAGTCGTCTTCACATGTTGATCATAAAAAACACGAAACTACTACTAGCAGTGAAAAAGGGGCCCCCCCTGCAACAGGGCGGGTCGCTTTTCCACTAGAAAAAACCGCAACAACAACTCCTCCTCAAGATAATAATAACATCGGAGAAGGAGGACTTAAAGATGAAACAAACATAGCTCAAAAAAAGAGAGAGAAGAATGATCTTCTTCCCGGAAAAAATGATGAGCAGCCCCAGGAAGAGGAACAGGAGCCTGAAGAAAAGGTTGTTGTAGATCCTGAAGCTGAAAAATTAAAATTATTGCCGGAGGAAGGGCAATTAGACGCGAATAAGAACACGCGCGCTTTTTACGGTCATATTATACATAATTTTCCCGATTGTCAATTTTTACTGTGTATCTGCAGAAATCTTACAGAAACCTTACTCGTAGATGGGTGTTTGTATGGGTTTTTCGGTCGATATAGGGGTGTGATTTGAGTTCTCGAGCATGCTCCAAATATCCTTAAAAACAGCCCAAATCCGTCAGATTTGGGTCAAATTCTATATGCAATTACAAATCGGCGAAAAAAATCTATAGGTCACATGCTAAAACGGCCCTCATTGCAGTTCGGGAAAATGAGTTTTAAAAATTTTCTCTGGAGGGAGCATCTAGCGCTTGAAAAAGAGAAAGAATCTACGAATACTACCTCCAAGGGATCTTCTTCTGTACAGAGTACAGGGAGTTGTAAGGGGGCGGTTCTTCGGGCCAGTGGTAAGGGCATTGTTCCTAATGCTGCTAATGATAATTTATTAAAGGGTGGTGGTACAACAAAAGGAGGGGGCTTTAATGAAGAAGAAAAAGACCCGTTGTCTTATGTGTCGGTGTGCAGCCCGGAAGCGCAACTTTGTCAGTCTGGACTGAGTTTTAGTGGGGAGGTGGTGGACGCGATTTCTCATTATGCGTGCCCGCAAACGATCACCACGTTCCTACTTTGGCTCGGGTCGCTGATTTGCATTCGCAGAACTCTGAAGCATAACGGCCAGGAAATGCACGCCGCCATTCACTACGTGAGTCCGTGCGGCGACCGGGAAACAAGGGTCATGCTGCAGGTCTTCTACACGTTGTGTGCCATCTTATCTATTAATGCATATATAACGTTTTTTATTATCTAGTCTACCAAGCAACCCTGGGCCCCCACACAGCATCCCGGCACAAATCCTTAACGAATTCACCCACCACGAATCACTACCCGACCAACGAATATTTTCGGTCAACGATCTACACTACCTAACAATTGCGTACATACCACGAAATTATGTAACATATAGGCCCTATAGCAACATGACCTAAAGATCTATAGGTCTACACGCGCGTGCCGGAGGGCTGCGACCCGCTCGAGGTAAGTGTTTTTTAGAACATTTTGAGTAGCTACCAAACTGGGTCCCTAACACACACAATTTTTCATATTTCTATAATTTACAATTCCCATCACAAATCCCTATCTGACATTATAGCGAAGATCTTCTATTAGGTATTCTTAGTTAAAACCTAGCGTTGCCTACAAACTAAGCAGCACTACGTAGGAGCCTCTGAAAAAATTCACATAGCAATATTGTGAAGAATGATCTATGGTTGAGGTGGCCTGCGGAGCAGACTGAAAAAAAAAATAGGTAGCACGGAGCTGGCGCAGCCTGCACGCCGGTACGCTGCGGAAAGAACGCGATAAGAAAGCGGCGGTCGGGCGCTTCCCGCACCGCAGCGCGCGTCTGATGCACCACACTTCGGGCTCTTCGAACAATCAAAGTGGCATCATGGGAAGTACTCATCGGCGCAGCATAAATAATGGCCACGGGTATGTTTATACATAGTTTTCCCGATTTTCAATCTTTACCATGTGCAGGCGTAAATCGTACAGAAATCTTACTTGTAGAGTTGTGTTTGTATGGGTTTTTAGGTTGATGTAGAGCTGTGATTTGTACGTTGTTCAATGCTGAAAGAGACGATTTGAAACACCAGTACGATTTGTAAGAGACCCAAATCAGTAAGATTTGGGTCAAATTCTATGTACAATTACAAATCGACAAAAAAAAATCTATAGGTATGCTGTGAATTTGCCTGGCGGTTCTATCATCGGCGCCAGACAAGATGGGCACCCCGTGTTATCTTCGAGCACTTTACAATCGCACCGGAACCGGCATTCTTCAAATAATAGTTTAGGGGGGTACATCGGGAATAGTACCATGGGTGGTTCCGACCAAGCGTGGCGCCGGCCCTACTTCAACGACTTCTACCAAACGCAGAGTTCGGAACACGATGATCAGTTTCAGACGCAGCTCGCTGTGGGAAACGTTTTTGACAATCCCCTCGACGGGGTCCGTGTTCATGGTTTTTTTTTTTGGTTTTTGTTCGTAGCTTTAATATTATTCTGAAAACAGCTTTATACTATAAATATGTATTTAACATATATGATACAGATGAGATGTTCCCACGACGGCAGAATCTGTGCAAGACGACGGCGATTCACATAATACTGTATGAATATTAAATTAATACGTAATATCTCTGGCAGTGTTTCCGTATATCTTTGCGTATGGTTGCATAGGTGTTGCGTAGAAGTCATTACGGTCTCTACCATTCTAGATTCTAGATTGCGCCCGGCTGTATCCTAGCAAATCAAACATTAATACGTAACAATATATGAATTGATCACACACAGTCAATAATACACATGAGTATGTCGAAGAAGAATTAATAGGCGCGCAGCCGCTGAATCAAGAGGACCAGAAGAGCGAACGGTCCGGTCACATTATAGATAATTTTTCCGATTTTCAATCTTTACCATGTTTGATCGTAGATCTTACGGAAACCTTACTCTTAGAGTTGTGTTTGTATGGGTTTTTAGAGTGATTTAGGGTTGTTTTGTGTACGTTTTTCAATGCTCAAAGAGACGATTTCAATCACAAAAAAAGGCCTCAGAAACCCAGTAAAGAGCCCTAAATGTCCTTAAAAACGGTCCAACGTGGTAAGATTTGGGTCAAATTCTATATACAATTACAAATCGACGAAAAAAATCTATAGGTCACAGCGGGCGGTCTTTACGGAGTTCGCTGTCCATGAAGAGTTCGCACACGCTGCAAAGCGCCTTTTCGTTCTTGAGCGGTTCCAAACCGCATTCTATAGGCCTGTCCGCGGGCCGAACAGGACCTATGGGAAATAATAATAATAGTAATAATTGCGCCAAGGGGGGGTCTTGTAATAACAGTGGGAGCGGCAGCGACCGCATAGGTTCCTCCGACCGCCTTCTCCTAAAGGGGGGAGGAGGGCATGCCTCCCTAGCAGGCCCCCTCTCTCTAGCAGGCCCTACAGGAGGAGGAGGAGCAGGCCCTCTTACAGGAACAGGAGGCGCTCTAGCAGGAGGACCTACAGCCTCTCTCAAAGGCGGCCCCCTGAGCAGCGTACCGGAGGCCATTTCTCGGGCCAAGGCTCCTGTGCAGGCTCCTGAGCGAAAGAACTCAAATTGTCTCACCAGAATGCAGCAAGATTCCTACTGCACCTCGCCGTCTGCAGGCTATACTTTTTTGGCTATTGTTTGTTGTTGTTGTATTATACTAATAGTATCAGATTCATCATCATCACCATATCTATTAGGATACCACTATGGGTTCCTCATGCATACGTTAATTACTACACAAATTTAAAAACATTATATTACAAATTAGTACATTAAGTGATATAGCATCATCGATATTTTCCATCCTGCCCTCACTTGGATAGTTCAATTAACTCATATTATTGTGATAATAATTGAATTATAATATTGAAAGGCCCGCTGCCGATGCCTCGCAGCATCGCAGCCGATGCCGCGTTAACCGCCAATGTAGAGCCGCCAGTAGTCACCAGTAGTCATGCAGCCCGTCCACCAAGCGGTCCCACGGTGCCACCCATAACTGCTTCTGGTAGTATGACAATTCCTAACAATAATACGGTTGACAACATGATTAATGATAACGGTTGTCAACAGAATTCCATTTCCCAGGAAGTGCGGAACTGTATGGGACAACTCCCAAGAGGACAAGGAGGAGGCTTTTATAGCATGGACCCTAGTAAAGAGCACGGCGCGTCCTTCACAAGAGGAGGAGGATCCGGGGACGCGCCCATGAGGACGACTTCTTTGGGGCCGGGCCCCGGACCCGCAGCTTTCGTCAAAGGCGCCTCAGGAGGAAAAGATGGACATAAGAAGGGTCCTCCTCTTCAAAGTAGCAGTTCTTCCAACTCTATGAAGGGGGAGGAGCATCCTATGAAGGGGCCCTGGAAGAGTTCATCATCTCAATCTGGTAAAACGGTTCATCATCCCAGCTTTCAAGATCTGCAAGGTGGGGCGGGCCCCCCAAATCCGCAATTTCAATCCAAAGGGGCGGGGGGCCCCTATGCGGGTCCTCCAGGGTCCTCCAAGGGCCTAAACAACCACCCCGGTAGTAGTAGTGGTCCGGGGGGACCGGGTCCCTATGCTGCGGAGGGGGTGGCCCACGGTAGTAGTAGTCAGGGGCCCCTCTACAACGACGGTCAGGGGCCCTCCTACGACAACGTTGTTCCAAATAATAATTACCAACAGCAGCGTAGCCATCCTCGGAGCCTCTCCTCCGGGGGCCCATCTGGGGGCGTTGACGTCAACGTGGGGGCCCCTATGGCGGGGCCGGGCTCCTATGGCGGCGTTCAGGGGGCAGGAGGTAGTAGCCACAGTGCTGCGGACAACAGGGAGAGGTGGGGCGCGGGCCCCTCGCAGCGGTCTCACGCGGGTAGCTGGGGCTCTGTTAATCAAGTTCCTCCCAATATTAATCACAATAATGGATCTTGCAGTATTAATTATGGGGACAATTATTCGAATAACTCTTGTTCTGCACAACAACAACATAATAATGCTGGTTCAGCAACAACTAATGCTGATCAGGGACCACCTTCTTTCAGCCCGGGAGATAACAACTGTTGGGATAACCATAACAACCACAGCCAGCAATTCCAAAACTCTAGCAGTTCTTCTGCTGACACAAGAGCTGCACACGGTGAATCGACGACTACTAATACTAATAGTACTAGGCCGCCGCAGGTTAGCGAGTGGACCCGTCAGCGGCTGTGTGAGGAATTGGAGGATGCTTATTACCAGCGCTGCACCACCATGAGTCTGACCCCCAGTCGGGTGGAGTTAGGGCGCTTGCTGCACTCTGTAAAGGAAGCGATCGAGCGGAAAGCCATGATGAATGCCAACAACAACGCTAATATTAATAGCGAAGAAAGTGGTTTCAACCCTATTGATAGTTTGTTGAATGACATGAACTTCACCCCCGCTGCATTATTAATGAGCAGCAATTCATCATCATCTTCTTCCTACCATCAGCAGCAGCAGCAGCAGCAGGAAGGTCAGCAACAACCAGTTCAACCAGGCAATCAGCAGCAGGCTAGCGGTTCTTCTGGCAGCAACCACAGTGGGACCCTTTTATCTGATAGATTGAACTATCCTGATAGTGGCAGACAGCAACATAATAACCACCACCGCAACGGGGCCCACGAATACGATTCCACCAACCATTATTCATCTGCAAATAATAATAATAGTATGAATAATCAGTGGCCCGAGAGAGACAGCAACAGGACCCAACAGCACTCACAGCACAACGTCGAGAGAGACAACAACCACACAAACTCTTGGGGGGGCCCCCAAGTAGAACATGATATAATAAATACTGCTAGTAGTTCTTCGAATAATGTTGCTTCGAATTATAATTATGGACAAAATCCTAACAGCGATTCGACGAACAACAATAATAGCTGGGACCTTTCTCGGGACCAGCAGCAGCAGCGCAACAATGATTATTCGCAGCAGCGGTTTGACGGAAATTCAAATTCCAGCAGCAGCAACGACTCCGCAAATTTTCGCGACGGCCCGGGAGCCTCTTCCACAAGAAGTTCTCAATTGCCCCGAAGCCTCCATGTCCCGCGAATTGTTCAAAATAACCAAAACTACGGGATTCGTGCCAATAACAACGCCACCGCCTCTCAAATCTGCAGTTTAGACCCAGGAATGTGGCGCGAGCTCATTGCACGCGTGCTCCAAGGGGGTTCGTCGTTGTCACAGGTTTTAACTTTTTATCATCATATTATATACTTTTTTGACATTATAAATTTATTATGCGACAGTTTAGTTATATTGGTATCGGGGAGGGGGCTGTGTTTCAAATATTATTCTATGAGGCCCCGTATAATAGACTTTATTAAGACTCTGAGTCTGTGTGGGACCCTTATATTATGATTAATGTGCACAGTGCATATAAATTGCGGTCTATAATCTTAATATCGTTGTAATAATAAAGTTGTCCACCATTAATATGCCTATTTTTTAGTGTCAGACTATACCAGTATGGGAAACCATTATGAAAGAAATATTAATACCGTAATACGCGGAACATGAAGTCGAAAAAGAAGGAAACTAAAGTCAAAAAAAAAAAACAGGATTTGCAGAAGATTTATGTTTTCGATACTGTTTGGAACACCCGAACTAGCGTGATCGACACTTTGGAAGCGGTCTGGGAAGCTGTTCAAAAAGAGTACGGCCGCCCCTCCTCCTCCGATGGAGGAGGGGCCCGTCCGGTCCCAGGGCTCGACGAGCCGCGGTTAATTGGATTGTGTTGCTGTAGGGCCTATCTTTTACATGATTTCGTGGCATGTATGCAATTGTTAGGTTTGTAGAGCTCTTACTAGAAGAGGTTCGTTGATCGGGTGGTGATTTTTGATGAATGAAATCATTATGAATTTTTACATTGCTGTGTGTGGTAGGGTAGTTTGACTAAGATACCTGAAGGAGTGTTAAAACAAAATGATCTAGGTTGATCCGACTGTGCGCCGAAACCATCCAGCAACGGGTGCGGTTGCTCACGCGGGAAGAGATCCAGATGTACAATAATCACAATAATGCAGAAGAAAGTAGTAGTAGCAGGGGTCCAGGCGGCCCAGCTGGGCAGCGGCGCGAAATGCAGCAGCAGCAGTCATCAATAGCGAATGATTTATATTCAGATAGAAGCTGGGAGCCTGCAGTCGCGAATAATAATAATAATAATTCGCAATTATTTCCTTCTCGGAATAACAACAACAACAACCATATGGGGGGTGGTAACACAGTGAGTGACAACAACAATCATAATAGTCAGTGGGGGATGGGACCCTCACAAAGAAGTTGGGAAAACAACGGTGGGACCCACTCCTACGGTGGGGCCCACCAGAGTAGTTCCGGTGGAAATGATCATTCATCTCAACATTATGGTGGTGGTGACAATAATAATCACGGGTTCCACCACCCTCACCAGCAGCAGCAGGGTGCTCACCAAAATACGGGCTCCTCATCTTCTTCCTCCGCCTACGGTGGCGCTGTGGGTGGTGGAAGTTCTAATTCGGTCCTTTCGGGTGGAGAGAACAATTATTGGAATAATTCCTCCAATAGTAGTGGTGCTCAACACAATAATGATTGGAATCATACTAGCTCTTCTTCTCAGCATGCCGGTGTGAATCCTTCTGCACGCTACCAGCAAGGAGCCAGCGGCCAAGCAGCAGCCTACAATGATGAATACAATGATAGCAGCTACCGTATGGGTCCCGGAAACAACAATCATCAGCGTGCGTTCACAACTTCTTCTTCGGAAAATAACAGCGTTCCTGCAAACAACGGAAACAACGGAAACACCTATTATAACAACAATAGCAGCGTAGGAGCTTATCACGGAAGCAGCCCGAATGATTTCACGGGCGGAAATAACAATTCCTCCTCTACAGGAGGAGGAGGAGGTGTTTTCAATAATAACAACGCCTCTTCTTCTTCGGTGATGACAACACCGTTTTATCATCCGAGGACGGCTTCGAACAATTCTTCGAACAATAATGCGAATAATTCTTCTGCGGGCCCCAATTATCCGTCTTCTGGACAAAACAATAACAGTAGTTGGTCCTCTTCCAATGACGTGGCTCGCCACGACAATTATAGAGAAACGGCACAGGGAGCAGCTGTGTCCCCACCACAGGTCTTCGGAGGAGACCTGTACAATGTCGCTTCCTCCTCCTCCACCAACCAGTATGCGGGAGGGGCCGGGGGCCCTCCCCCAGTTGGAGTTGGGGCTGTCGCCCACGACCTGTCGAGCAGTAGAGGGGAAAAAGCTTCGTCTTGCAGCAGCCCGCCACCGATGCTGGGAATAAATACCCCACCTAGGGGCCCTGATAATAATACGACTGCTACTACTAATAATAATAATCATAACAATCAACAGTCCAGTCCCGCGACAGGGCAACAGTCTAGTACTTTCGAAGGAGGCGCGAAGAAGGGACCCAAGCGGACTGCTACCAAGGGCGCGGGGTCCCTGCAGAAGCCGCAAGGAGGAGCCTTTTCTAATAAAAAAGGAGGAAATAATTTCAACAATAATTATCGGGCCGAAGAACCTAGTAGTGGAAGCTCAAGCAATAGTCAGAAGGGACCACCTACCACAGGAGGAGCTTCTTCGACTAAGGGACCCACTAAGGAGCCTTCTTCACAAAAAGGAAAAGAATCTACTGCTGCCAACAAGGAAAAGACAACTTTTGAATCCTCCAGCAAGGGAAAAGAGGGAAAAGACACAAATAATAAATCAACGAACAAATCAAAGAGTCGGAGTTTGCTGCCGAGCGAGGGCGGGGAACTCAATTATTGGGAAAAAGCGCTCGAAAAATCGAGCTGTGACGAAGCCGACGAACCGCTGCCGCAACCAAAGGCGTCCTCGAAAGCACCCCTCCTCGAAAACGAGCCGCTGCCACAACCCGAACCGAAAGCGTCCTCGAAAGCACCCCTCCTCGAAGGAAACTCAGGCTCCTCGAAGGATGATGTTGTCGCAAAAAGCCAGCAGGCTCCTCACCTCGAGGTTGTTGGTGTTGTCGCTCCGAAAAATAACCAAGAAGTTGCTCCTCCGAAAAATAATAATAATTCCGGCGACAAGAAGTCTGTTGTTGATAAGAAGCAGCAACAAGCGGTTGTTTGGGAACAACAACCCTCTAGTAAAGGACAACAACATCCCAAAAAACAATCGTCAACAATAGGCAAACAATGGCAACCGAAAAAAAAGCGCATAATTGAAGATGAGATCGATTCGCCCGTTAGCGACTCGAGCGTCTCTGACCGGGGCCATCTCGAAAATAGTACTATGAAACAATCTCCTCCTTTTGGCAAAAAAAGTGAGACTAGTAGTAGTACTAAGGATTCCCCCGAAAAGGATTCTCAAAAAAGAGACTCTCACTCGCTGAGTAGGAAAGAAGAAGTGTACAAAATTCTCATGAATTCATCAACTACTACGAAGAATTCTACGAATGCCACAACAAAGTCTTCTTCTTGTCAAGAAGAATCGGAGGCGGCTTCTTTGTTGAGAAAAGACACAACAAATTTTTTGGCCTCGAAAAAAGAGTCATCATCGTCTTCGTACACAACTACTACTCATGCTGATTTTCTCACCTGTGACACGAGTTCGCAGCAGTCGGGCACGGCTGTTGCGGCGGTTGCTGTTGCTGCTCCAAGGGGGGGTCCCAATATTAGGGACGAACAAATTGATGAAAAAAAAAAAGAAGAGGCAGAATCTCAAATAATTGAAGAAAAAAGCAAAAATGACGATAGTTGTTCTCCTCCTCTGGAAAAAAAAACTTCGCTGAAAACAGCAACAACAACTTTTCCTGAGGAAAAGGCTTCTTCTTCTTCAAATGCTCCTCATTCTCTGAGAAATTCAACGAAAGCAGGAAAAGAGGACGCTGAGACAACCAGACCACCTGAGAAAAAGGAGCCAAAGGAGCCCGAAGATAAAAAGGCGGATAATAGTGCGGATAAAAAGGCGGATGATCCCACTTCTTCCTCCGACAAGAAGGGCAGTTTTCAAAATACAACAACGAAGAAGACAACAACAACGTCTTCTTCTTCTTCTTCTTGTAACGACAGTAGTCCCACGGCAGCTGTCAAGGAGGATTTTTCAGATGCCGCCGCGCCCAGCAGGGGGCCCGAGGACGCGCCCCCCGGGCCCAGTCTGCCCAGCAGTAGTAGTGCTTCTTCTGCACCAGCACAAGAAGAAGTAGCTATTGAGAAGAGAAAACTGCCGGGGGGTGCCGCCGTTGAGAGAAAAAACCCGAAAAAAGGAAAGAAAAAGAATCGCTAAACTATAATATTATTGAGAGCAAGTTGCTGTGAGGCCCCTCATTAAAATCACTAGATACTGAGTGTAAAGAACGTGTTAAAAATTACATTTAAAAAATATTATCAACTTTTGAAAATTAAAAAAAAAAAATAAAAAAAAAA
>Ga0099797_100503_pt1 | contig 25175 bp, 28 predicted proteins | sample Uncmet_Sort48C_1_FD_89871 | JGI IMG/M metagenome (GOLD analysis project Ga0099797, IMG submission 89871) | Marine eukaryotic communities from CALCOFI LINE 67, Pacific Ocean - C012_Sort48C_1 | ecosystem: Environmental > Aquatic > Marine > Oceanic | place: Pacific Ocean: Monterey Bay | collected...
AGAACAAAAGGCTCTGTTTGATTGTGACCTTTATGTATTGTCGACATTTGTCCGTCTAGTCTACATTATGCGATTTGAATGAGTGCATTTTTTGTAGTATTTGCATGTTTATGACATTGATGTTATTTAATGAATATTGAATATTCACGTCCCACGTTTCTATATGATAAATATGAACTTTTCCGACATCAGGACGCCGCACTGCAGCTGTTGGGCAATCTCTTCCCCGTCTGCTTGCGGGAGCGGAATAAGGACCGAGCGATCGTGCTCGGCGCCACGTCGGGCGACACCGGTTCGGCCGCAGTGGCGGGCGTCCAGGGGCAGGAGAAGGTTTTTTAGCAATAGAATATGGTTTTCTCTGCATTAATGATTATAGTATACTATTATAATTATAGAAATAGGTCTCCCACGGCATTGTATTGTAGTGTATGATTAAGACGATAGTTCTTGAGAGCGCCACACACCAGCAGTACAAAAATGAATACCCTTCCTCGCACTGGTAGAGAAAAAAATGTATATTAGAAAACACTGAGGTGGACGCCATCATTCTGTATCCACACGGGCGCGTTTCGCGAATCCAGGAACTACAGATGCTGAGTTTTAACACTACCGAGGAGGCGCCGAACTGCGTGCGGAGCTGCGCCGTGAACAATTCTACCTTCGACGACTGCCAGCGGGCCGTCAAGGTTCTTTTTTTACGATGTCATGATCTATTAGTATTCGTGTTCGTTTATTTTTTGTATGCCCTACAGTTGAGTTCCTTCTTGAATCCAAGAAGAACTCAACGACAATGTGAAAGAAAAATTTGCTAGGAAATTTTCGCGGACAAAGATTTCGTAGAGGCACACACGGTGCTAGCCGTGAATTCAATAAATGTGAGTCGAGTGCTCGCACAGATCGTTTACTACGCCTATTCGTACTTCCGGGTGGTGGAGCAGCAAGGTTCATAGATCTCAGTATTACAGTGACTGGATAATATAGCACCCTGTCCAGGTTGATTCATGCGTTGAGCACTCATTATTGTGCGAGTCGATTCCCCTTAGTTAACATCATTTTTCTGATTGTATCATCTATGTAATAACATTAAATCTCTATAAATATAGGTAACAAGAAGTTTGTGCGTTTCTGCGTTCCGACCGGCAATTTCGGGGACATTCTGGCCGGGTATTATTGCAAAAAGTACTTCAAATTTCCGCTCAAACTGGTCATCGGCTCCAATTCCAACGACATCCTGCCCCGCTTCTTCGAGACCGGCAGTTACTCGATACAAGGCGCGGTGGTGCCCACCCTGAGCCCGAGCATGGACATCCAGGTTAGTTCGAATTTCGAGCGTTTCGTCTACGACGTGGTCGGGAACGACGCGCAAAAAGTTGCCGAGCTACTGCAAAATTTGAAAAATCTGAAAAGCTTCGAGGTGAGCAGTGCAGAATTGGAATTCTCGCGAGAAAATTTTTCGGCCTACGGCATCAACGAAGACGACACGGTGTGTGATTTGTTTTGATAAGTCATGTAGATTTTCAACCCATTTTTAACCTATAATATTTGCACATAAAATCAGATGTATGTTTTCTGTTTTTCTTTTTCACCGACCGAGAACATGATAACATGTATTAATCTCTGTATTATAGGTGAAAACGATGCTGGCAGCGAGCGAACAGTTCGATTATTTACTGTGTCCCCACAGCGCGGTGGGGCTTGAGGCTTTGCGACGCGACATTGCCAAAAATCCGCCACAAGAGGACGAAGCGTGCGTGGCCTTGGCCACCGCGCACTACGGAAAGTTCATCGCGTCGATACAAGATGCGTTCAAGACGCATTTGTTCGCGAATTTACCGCAAGAAAAGCGAGAAAATTTTGAAAAAAAGCTGAAAGATCATTTTCCAGCTTCGCTGGCCGCCTTAGACAAGAACCAGGAACAGCTGGTAAAGAACCGCACGCACCTGGAAGCGGCAACGGCAACAGTCAAGGAATACCTGGTCAGCGTCAAAAAGCGCGGTTCCCCGGTCGCGGCCGCGGTGGCGCCGGCGTGAGTATACTAGAGCTAGAGTCCCTAGTAGACTAGCAGTGAGGATCATATAGTAGAAGGAATCAGCAATATAGCTCATTCTAGACTGACAGTGGCTATTAAGAGGAGTGGCTATTAGTCTATAGGGCGTTTGGAAATAAAAATAATTAATTCTACTAGGGATCCGGAAGTTTCGCAGTGGTGAATCGTCGCTTATCTATTGCCCCTGTTCAGTACAGTGTTTAGTGAATCTTTTTGTTTCGGTGTTTTCAGAAATAGGGGTTATGATAGTTTGTCTGAACGAGGAATTATTGCGATACTGTGCGAGAATATTAACTATCATCTGAGATTATCTTTTTCGGCAATCGTTATATTAAGGGAAATGGACGTGAAAATAAATGTGAGAGCAATGATAATTCGATAACATTACAACTTATTTATCCTATATCGAATGCATGTGATAATTATGATGTTAACTATATTTCGATGAATGATTCAAACACAGTGACAGCCAGCGGTGGCCTATGAAATCTTTTTTTTTGAACTTCGGTATTAACTCCACATTTCGGGTCGTCTTTGCATGCGGGCCGGCCTATATAGGGTATACTATAGGACCGGTGCAGTGTGGTTGCATAGCTTTTCCTTTTTTTTGTTTTTTGTGGTCCGTGTGCTTCATTTTCCTCTGTGTTGTGTGTTTTGTTGTTGACTCAAATACGCAGCATAGCATGTGTAGTTCGTATTATGTAGTTTTGTGAAAAGAAAAAAATGGATGCCGTGGTCGAGCAGTACGTTCAGCATTGTATTGTAATAGTATTTGGGCATGAGAGTTCGCGTTCTTCATTAAGCCACAGGGCGCTCTTCCGCACGGACAATATTATAATACATCAAATCATTTTTTCGACATCGTGTCCCTTCAATTTTTCGGTGCAATTTTTTTCTCTTTTATTGCGCGCTCAATTCTCTCAAACACTTTCTCTCATCAAAATTTCCAGCAAAAAATATCACACAGTTTTTACTCCCAATTCTTAGCTAATACGCAAATAAATAATACGAAATATTCTTATATAAATCTTACAAACATTAAATCCTGATAGATAGAAATAGCAAACACGTTAGTAGTAGGCCGTGCATTGACCAACCGTAGACTGATATTATACCTCGATCGGCATTAAGACAGCTGTACTAGAGCAGATCAACATACTACACAGAGCTATATAGTGAACTAGTCTAGGGGCCCCTGAACGAATCGAGGATGGCCCCCCGAGGGACCAGCTCCGGTGACAGCACGTTTGTTGCAGCGGGACCCGTCTTCCCCCGCAAATACCGCACTGCGCAGGGTCTCGTCACGCCCCCCGTCAGTAGCCCGACGAGTATGGACGGGTTTGCGCCAATAGAATCATCTGTTAACAACGAGCGTCATGATCATCATGGGGAAGACGGAGGCGTTTTCATGGACCGCGGCGTGAACGCGGCGGCTTTTGAACGCGCTCTAGGAGGAAGCGCGACAGGAAAAAAAATGGGAGCCTACACCGCGCCGACGCTGCCGTACGGGAACCTCTATTGTGAGAGGAGCAGCAGCAGCTATTTCGACGAAAACTGCGAAAACTCGACGAGCAGCAAGCATAGTGCTGTCGGCTCCTCCACTACTACCGGGGGGAAAAGTTCTTCCGGAGAGATGGTTGTTGCTTCTTCCTCTAGTAAAGGTGGCAGCTCGTCTGCATCTGCAGCTGCGAAGTCTGCGAAGCGCAGCTCCGTGCCAAGCTCGCCCTCGTATGCAAAAAGTGCTGAGAAGGGCTGTGCAGAGGCGCCGTGCGTGTTCGAGAAGAGTGAAGCTGCGGGCGAAGGTCCGCAAAGCAAAAGCTCGAAGGAGAGCAGTGCGAGACGGACCGGGTTTACTATTTTTCTGTTGCTGCTGAGACATGGTACACGTCCCTATATAAGATAGACATCATGTACACAAGAAAAAAATGAATGGAAAAAAATAATGCGCCATGCACATTCCTCTAGTCTAGAAAAAAATTGAAAAAAAGGTATTCACACCTGTACGATCTGCAGAATCTTCGCACTTTGGATGAGTATGGCTACGAGTTCAATCCCGCCCAACATGGTTTTTTTTTCATCGATTTCGTTTATCAATTACCGTATTTCAACCCTACCCATGCCATGGTTTTTTTTTATGGTTAATTTGGATTGTTTTTTTCCGCGCCCCCTGTTTTCAATTTCTTCGAGTTTTCAAACCACATATTGAGGTATACTGGAACACATGCGACATGAGCGGCAGTGGCGGCCGAGCCAAGGGGCCCCAGATCCGGACGAATCATCGCCCAGTGGATCAGAGGCAACCCCCTCTGGAAGCTCTCCCTCCGACTCAGATAATGAGACTGGGCCCGACACTACTGGACCCGTGTGCGTCCCGGTGGACACCAAGGCGATCTCCAGGGGCAGCTGCGGACACGAACGGGGAGAGTGTAAGCCGTGCGCTTTCTTCCACCGCCCGGAAGGTACTTATACGACGTGTTTTCTTTTTATAATACTAATTAAATACAATTATAATACAATTATAAATTGTATCTCGTCTGGAAGTGAGGGGAGCTGTTATCAGGCAGACGCATATTGTGGCCTCTAACTACAATATCATATGTTAATAGGTCACCGAATATTATAGAATTTTTTTCGGATTCTGATATGATATATCATCATATATTGCTGCTGTTATACCGAAGCTCAGGGGCTTCTGCATCTGGAATGAAGCAATCTTATCGCGATTGAAAATTATGAGGTTGTGTGAAGGGAGCCAACTGCGAACGGTGTCACCTCTGCCCAGAAGGCGAAATCAAGCGGCGAAAGCTACTGAAGAAGGAGTGCCGGAAGGTTGTTAAGAGCCTGATCAAAAAATCTATAGTTGTCAGTGGATCAGCTTGTATTATTTAGGAGTATACAAAAAAATTGGGAAAGAAAACTTAAATAATACTAAGGAATCTACAAGCGACTATGATATGCCATAGATACTGTACTAGCTGCGTTCAATTCGATTTTCAAAACAAAAAGGCCGAGGCGTTGCGCGTGGCGCAGAAAATGCTGAGCAAAACCACGAAAACGAACTGGTCTGCGAACAGCCGTGGAACGTATTCTTTTCTTTTGAAGAGGACAATTTAGTAATTCTACATAGCCTCTGGCATACCGATCATATTTCTAGATTGAGCCCGGCTGTATCCTATCAAATCAAACATAGCCTCTGCGTATAAAAACCCCAGACACATTCTATTATTGATTTCGCAAAAAACAAATCTACAGGAATCCCACGGATAACGCCCATGCACAGCATTATCAGCAGCAGCGCGCGCATTCACAGCACGCTCAGCACGCACAACAGTTGGCGCAGCAGCACCAGGTGGCGCAGCAGGCCGCCGTTGCTGCGGCGCACCAGCAACACCAGCAGTATGCCGCGGAGCACGAGCTGCATATGGCCCAGCGGGGCCTGCATGCGGCCCAGCAGGACCTGGAGGCCGCGACGTACGCACACTATTGCGCCACCGCTTATCATCAGTACGGGGCCCCTGTTGCTGCCCCCCACGGGGCACCCGCCGGGAACTTTTATACTGCTGCGCAGGGGCCCCTTCCACCGCCTTTGCAGGGACCCCTCGTTGCGCCCGGATATCATCATGGTGCACCGCTTCCGTTAGGAGGAGGCCACGCGGCTGGCGTCGGGGCCCCGACGATACCTCCTATGCCTAGTTACGAGCAGTCTAATTACGAGAATCACCACCATTACGAGCAGCAGCAGCAACAAATGGAGGAGCTTTGGGCTGCTGCCGCAGCGGTACCTGGGCATCATCCGTCAGCTAGGTCTAGTAGTGCTAACAACAAGCGTTCTACGTCTTCGGGGCAGCTGCGGAGTTCCACTTACAACAACAATTTTCCAGTGCAGAGTCGCAGCTCCGAGTTTCTCCGGGCCGGCTACAACCGCGGTTGCAGTAAAAGTACGTTCGGGAGCAGCACGTACCACGGGGACCAGCCTTCTGGGAAACACCGGCCGTACACCTGTCCTGCCGACCTGGCCGAGTTCGAGCGCGCGACGTCGAAACAGCTCCGGAAGAAGCAAAAACATAAAACGTTCCCGAACACTGAGGAGCCTGCTGCCATGAGTCCTCCTCCGTATGAAGAAGAAGCCTACGTCCGGCATAGGACTTATTCTGGAGGATTTATTCCGGAGAAACCTATTATTCCGGATGAGGAGGACTCAACGACTGTTCGGGTCCCTACTAGTGATATCAAAGAAGAGACTATTACTACAAGTAATGATGGAACTACTTCTAGTAATGCTACAAAAAAAGGGGACGAAGAGCAGAATGATTTCAAGAGTCCGCCGGGTAGCGTAATTGCTGGCGCAGTTAAAGACGCAGATACCGAATTATCGGTAAAAACCTGCAAATCGGAGGACGAAAATACAGTTGTGGGACCTGATGATGTTTTTGGCGACGCTACTCCTATTCCTACTATTGCGAGTAATACTAGTAGCAGCAAAAAAACTACCAAAGAACTACAAAAGCGCAGCTCCACCGCCTCTACAACAATCTCCTGCGCCACGCCATCCTCTTCTTCCGCGAAAAGAATGCCGGAAGAGCCTGACCAGGCTCCTCGAACAGCAGAAGAGGGAAAAGACGACCTGCCCGAGCCGACCGTCAAGCTAGCGACGGAAAAGACGGTTAAGGATGCGGCCGACGTCACCATCTCCATTGATTTGAAAAGCCTCAACGCGCTCATCCAGCGCAGCAGCGGCGGGATGAAAAACCTGGTGCTGAAACCGAGCAAGGCAAGTGGCTCTGATTCAGACGACAAAGTCGTCTTGGGTATCGAGGACGCTGCTGGGGCAGAGGAGTAGTACTGAGCTATTATTGAAAGAATGTGAAGATATGCATTAAAAGTACCTAGTAGATCTTGAGGTGGCTTTTACCGGCAAAATAGTCGGACCCACTAGCTATTACAAAAATGGCTTGTTCAATGCATAGGAAACTGGTATGCATGGGTGTATTAGTTGTTTTTTGTGTCTATAATATCGATCAGTCTCGTTAGTAGAAAATTACAAAAGGCTAAACGTGTCTCGCTATTTATTCAATCCATACAATACATAATAAAATCGATTATAAATTTCTCAAAACCCATATCTAACTTTTCCCTTTCACAATCCTCAAAAAGAAAACACGTCAACCCCACATTGCTACTTCAGAATAGATGATTTGTAAGATAAGAATAGTCAGAGCGGCGTAAACTTATATTATCATCACACTATTTGCAAACTTGAACAACTTTTTATAAGATTAGCACACTATAACACCACAAATGCTTGCTTGCTGAGAATACCTTGTCATTATAAGGAGAGAGAGAGAGGAGGCATCAAACGAAGTCTCCTCTTGATGAAAAAAATCTTACGGAGTAGAAATCTTTTTTAACAACTGACTTCCTCCCATATTATAGCTTCCTATTTATAATATTATACTAACTGTTATTAACGGTATGTATATGACAGATTTGAACTTAAAACTAGTTCTGAGTTTTGCATAATTTCTAAGACGCACCATGGCGCAGCGCACCGTTTCTTACAGCAGCAAATTGAGTGCAAAAAATTCGCACTTAATTGTGTTTCCTGAGAACATGAGCGCTGTATACATCCGCCATCACCACTCTTCTATGTGATTGGTCAGTGCGTGCGGTCTATATTGTATTGTATATAGGCCTATAATAATGTCATAATTTGTGCATTCCTTAAACATGCACACAATAACAAATGAATAATAATAAAATCTTGGCAAAAAGCTAAAATTGGCAGCCGGACTGAGGAGATTATGTACTGCTCCCGGCGCAATAATTTTTCATAAAAAGAACTACACCCCGTGGCAAAGAAAATAAGGTTAGAATCCAAAGGTGATTCATTTTCCCATGATTATTGAAAAAGTATTGATTTAGAAACGAAAAAAGAATGATTTGATGGCGCTGCACAAAACGAAGCAAGGGGACTTGTTCGGAAGTAATGCGTAGATCGCATCTAATATGTGTTTCACAATTATTGAATAGGTACCCAATTGATATAATACAAGTGTACAAATTAAAGAGAGTCCGCGCAGAGTCTGGCGCAGTGGCATTTTGCATGTTATCATCACAAAAACGTTCACATGGTACAGATTAGATATAGGCAACGTGCACCCTATAGCAGCGTCGTATACTAGTAGATAGCCCGGCCGGGCGCACTCGTCCAATGTACTAGTTGCCGGGAGGGTCGACTCTCGAGCGATCCAAGTTTGCATGATTATTTTGAAAAAGAAGAAAATAACACAATGGTGACGGCGGACGCGCAGAGGCCGTCCAGAAGCTGCAGTAGCGGCTCGGGCGCTACCAGCGGCCCGGTCAGCACTAGTAGACCTGAAGCGAAGGTGCACTACGTGCCAGACCATTCCCACGTTGCCGCTGCGGCACCTGTGAAGACGGTGATTTTAATATCGTTTTCCTATATTATAATATATTGATTTTCTTTCGCCGAAAAAGGTCTTGGCCGATTGACATGATTATTCAGCTAAAGTAATTATTATGAGGTATTCGTTGCTGGAACGTCTTGAACGTTCGTCCTGCAGTATACAAATATAGGTCGTCCGCAACTTGATCGATTTCACCGCGTGCGAAGAAGAGACAAGTTCAATTAACCGGAATAATCAACAATCTTCTCACCCTTCCTACAGTAGCTCGAAAAAAGCTTATGGCCTATTGCAGCAGCAACCTGCCGGTAACTTCGGAAGAGGTACTACCAGTAGTACCTCCAGCGGAGGAGGCGCCAATTCCATTGCAGGCTCGTCGTCAGAACTAGTGTCAGCGTTGCACGCCGAAGTCGACAACCTTCGCTTTGAGTTAGGGATGAAAGACAACGAGCGACGAATTCAGCTGGAGTTATTGCAGAACGATAGCGAAAAAAAGATCGAACGTTTGCAAAAGGAACTGGATGTGTGCAAAAAATTGCTGCAAAAGTCATCCGCCGAGGCGGGCGCCGAAAATCATCCGAGCGAGAAGAAGGGCGACGCTAGCGACCGAAGCCGCGAGAATCATATTAGAATTGAGGATAATATTGGCGATAATAGTCATACGAGTTATGGTGGCGACAAGTATGGTGGCTCTTCAGGCTCCTCTTCAAGTAGCGCTAGCAATATTGCAAGAAATAACTACAGCGACCCAGGACCTCCCTGTTTCAATGATAGTCATCTCGCAGGAGGAGGAGGCTCCGAAGCCGAGCTGATGGCAGGCTTTTTGTTGCAGTTGAACCAGACTTGCCGCGCATTATCTGCCCGGCTGGAAAGCGCGGAGGCCCACATCATCACGTCCGAAAGGGAACACGCGGTGGCGGTGGATGTGCTGAAAAGACGGATTGCAGTGCTGAACGGAGGGGGAGCAGAAGACTTCAGCAAAGTAGAACATAATAGCCAAATAAAGGTCGTGAAGAAGAAGTCTTCGTACGGGACAGTGATTCAGAAACTGATGGGTAACTCTGGTAGTAGTAGCAGTAGTGGGAAAAAGGGTTTCGAAAATTCTTCTTCAAGAGGGACCGCCAGCACTGCTGCTGTTACGACGACACATCACAACATCACGACGCCCGTGGAGGCGGCCCCGCGGGGCACGCCGAGCCCGGTCTCGGCGGACGATTTTCAAATGGTGGATTCGGACCAGAGCTCGGTGTCGCTGGTGCGCGATTTCTGCCGGGCACCGACATCCCACAGGTTCGTGTACAGTTTCATGGTGTGTATGCATGTATGGATGTAGGTAGAAGTTCGTGATTTTCCATAGGGCATATTGTTTTTGTAATAAATTCAAAATTGTATTACTATATGTTGGTCTTCTCGTCAGTAATGAGAAATTTCCCTAAAATTTTTTCGAAAAACATTAGTGTTTCTTCCCCTGGCGGCGGCCGGCCGCGCACGGTGGAGGTGAATCCGCCCGCCCCAGGGCGTTATTTCGTGTCGGCCACGCATGGTCGGCAGCAGGACCCGCAGGGGCGCGACCACCGCGACCGACCGCCCGAGCGCAGTTTTGGCGCGTCCGCCCACGCGCCGCCCCCCGTGACAAGCTACTCGGGCAGTAGTAGCACTAGCGCGGCGCGCCGCGTCACGAGCCGAACTTCGAGTAGCACCTCGTCCAGCGGCGCCGGGCGCGCGGATGGCCGCGCGGAAGGGTCCTCCCGCGCGCGGAATAATGCCCAGGGAAGGAGGGAAAAAGAAGAGGAAGAGGCGTCCAACTACTCGATGTTCGCAGGCATATCCAAGCTGTTTTCGCGGTGACGCGACCTCTTTTGGGATAGCGCTTTTATCGTGCTTCGTTGGTTTTTACCCCTCCTCTATACAACGTAGAACTATAAACTGACTCCTGTATGCTTAGATGGATTGAATTTCCCGTATTGAAGTAGACCCTGTGGATTGATTATTACCGAACTCTGTGATAAGTATGTGAATGTGATTGAAATGAATGGATTAATAGCCTATGTCTTGAGCTTGTGGATTAAACTGATTGACTACGTTGATTGACGCAGTGCACTAGTAGTACTGACGTGTATTATTTACCAGAAACTTTCTTTTAACTTACCAGAGAACTAATAGTGAGTACACCTAGATATAGCTCGCTATAGTTGTACTAAGTTGTTATCAGGTGTCTCAATTGTATTATTTGTAACCTTTACGTGATTTAGCACGAGTGGCGCCACGTTGTGCCTGTGAACTCTGTCCCGTTAGACCGCTGTAAGTATATGATTTTTTTCCGAAAATAAATGATAAGTTTTGCCTCTGTCGCATAGGCGGCATTTTTCAACCATTATAGTGCGTGTTGTGATCGTTTGGAACAGACTGCCAGTGTATTGTAAGTATGTAATATCAGCAGCAGCGGCTTACTAAGGTTTCATATTATTTAGCTGTTTCCCTGGAGTACGGGCACAGTTACGTACGGGCACACTGTTGGACGGGCTCATTGTTATGTACCTTCTCACAAAAACCATCTGATAGCATAATAGAAACCGGGGTCCCATCGTGATATTAACTTAAGGGAATGAAAAATGCATATAAAATATGGGATGTAAACATCTATCACCGTAACTTAAGCGGTATGGTCGTAGTCGGACGTTACGTATGTTATCAATTCGAGAGCCGGTACGTATGTTATCAATTCATGATGTGAGGGAAGTGATCCGTTCCTGACAACATTATACCAAGGCCGTGCCTTTTGAAATGAAATGTTGGAAGTGTGTATTATGCTTTTGGTTGTATCCTATTCGTTCCACTAGCGACATTCATTGATATTAACGAAGTTTTTATGACCCGTCCCGGATGTTTCAAAGCCGAATGATTTTGAAAGAAAATGCAGTCTACAATCACTATATAATCATAGTAACAATTAAAACCACGGCTATAATACTGGAGTGACTATATTAGTAACAAAAAAAATTGTTTTTCATAATATACGAGTGAAAAAACGTTGTTATTCAAAATATAACGTTGAAGATTGAAGACACAGTGTAAGTAGTTCAAATCAAGACGAAAATGGCAAGGATTATGAAAATTGGAGTCCTCGGCCCTCTTCTTCCGGTTCTCGGGCAAATTTCCGAAATTGGAAAGGCCCCGCAGCCGTGGGCGGGGAAGTATTTTGACGGCAGCACCCCGGTGGCCGGCCATCCCGCGGGGAACGGCACGCTGGGCCGGCCGTGGAAGGTTAATATTTGACTCAGCATTCTACGGCGTGGACCCACGTCAGCAATGATTCTATGCTCCGAATGTCGTCAGTATCCAAACCAACCCATTCAACGGTGTGTGTGTGTGTGTGTGTGTGTGTGTGTGTCGTTGTTCCCTCCTCAGCGCATCAGGGTAAGCAGGGTATCTAGGTCGAGCTATGATTGTAGCAGTGAGGATCAGGGCCATCCTTTTCATAATGAACACGGGGAACCCTTCCCCCAATTGACGGTATCAAACTTCTGTGCACCGTGATATTAGACAATAGCCAAGAATGATCGAGCCCCCATTAGGAGTCAGTCGCGCTAGCAACGTGTTCAACCAATTGTAATCTTTTATAAAGGTGAAGAAAGTGGGCTGGCCGGCTTCCTACGCGGGCGCGGAGATGAGCAAGAGCGGAGAGCGGATGGGGCTGGTCGTGTTCGGCGCGACTTCCAGTGGCGTGGAACTGCGGAACTGCACTTCCGGCACCTATGTTGTAGACGATAGGAACACCTAACCTTAAGCGTAAATATACAGTAACGGTCGCTGCATTTTATCTTGAGCCAAACGGCCAATAAAGTATAAACGGAAAGCCGCATTGTCATTGTGTCTTCTCTCGTATACTAAACCTTTACCCACAACTCATATAGCTAATAAGGAGCCATTTCTGACGGTAAAAATAGTCCCGCACAACAGGCACCACCAACAACTGCGCCAAAGTCATCTACTACCAGAGCAGCGACTTCGGCAACACCTGGGTGGGCAGCACCTTCCGCGAGGAGTATTTCGGTTCCTCCAATTTTTCAATTCAATTGACAGTATTTAATTTTGTGAAGCACCTTAACTTTCGCGAAGAGTATTTCGGTTCCAATTCAATTGACAGTAAGTATTTAATTGTTGACTCCTAGTCTATAGATAGAAGAACAGTGAAGAACTGCTTTTTTCGTGGTATGTAATATTATAAAGGCAAAGAAGCTATAATATAATATTTCATAGAAAAGTCTGAATGTCACAAATATAATATGGTCTGGTGGAGCTTTTTGAATGCATATTTACAACACAATTTGTCATCGAAAAGTCAGCTATGATTGTTAATGTCCGTGTCGGTCGTGGTATTCTATTATGTAAATTCTTACGAGCGCCTCACTGAATCACCTGCTCTAGGTTCCAACTACGGCGGAACTGCGTCGGAAGACTACGTGCTGAAAGGCGGCAATACGCTCTTCAAGAGCGCCAGCGGGGGCGATATGCCCTACCGGTCCCGATTCGATATAATATAGCCCTGTCGCTGAACTATTAGTATACTATAGCTGTCACTCGAACTAATAGCTATAATATTATGTAATTGTTTATAATAATCGACTTCATATATTATATGACACCGCTTGGGTCTTCCGATTGGGTCGTTCCTGGACTGACTTTTTAATAAACGGAAGAATGCGCCCGATTGGAAACCGAGTGCAAGGAAGCCAAGCGGCCACGGTTTGCACGCACTGCTCGGAGCAGAGCCATGTTTTTCCAATCGGTGTCATATATTATGTCGCTGCAAGGAATAGCAGCTATTGATAACAAAAACCGTACCAAGCTAAGTATGCAGGAACCTTGGGAGGTGATTTAGCTATGGAATGATTATGGAAGGAATGAGCTGCGAACGGGTTGGAACTACAATTAGTTTTTTCAGGTGAAGAGAGTGTCCGGATTGTTTATGATGACGCCGATGAGCTATTATGTGCTGTTGATTTGCAGGGTTCTTCTAAACAATATTCAGGGTTGAATGATGAAAAAATTTCATCACGTGCAGTCAGCAAAAAAAGGTTCCGTCCGCATGGTTCGATGGCGAACATTAACGCGCGCACCGGTTACCTTAGCGACAAGTGGCTGGAAGGTTTCGTCTAAAGCGTCCGATCTCTAGCTTTGACTAGTTTTTGATTGGTTTTAGGGGCCCTAAGTTTGAGTAGGTTTTTCCGGTGCACTTATTGTGTGGTGTTTGGCTGGGGTGATACTTACAGGAGGCAACAATCTTTATGGGCATTTCTGAGGAAATTTAGTTTTGGAATCCTATTATACGAATCTATGATCGGAGGAATGGTTGAAAAAAAAAAATTGAATGCAAGGCGTGGTGTTTTCGGGCGACGCCAAAAAGCGCATGGTTGGCATGCGGGGTACCCAGAACTACATTCTATCCGACGACGGTGGCGCCACAAATAGGTGGACGCGCGTTTTTCTGTGGGACGAAGCAGAACAGAAGGACGGCAGCAATGATGCTCAAATGGCGATGTCCGAAACTGGCCAGTAAAACTACATATTATGATAATATCATCTCCCGATTTTCATCTTTTATTATTATTCCTCCCGACCTTCTAGCTTTCCCTTTAGTGTAGTTCAAACCTTGCAAATATTATGTTGGTGCATGAACTATATATTTTGACAAGAACCTTAAAAAATACATGGCGGTATACAATACTATGTATAGGTGACAACTGCATAATAATTAGAGTACGAACTATAATCGGAACCCAATATTTATTAATAAGAAAACCTATCAGTTTTGAATAAGGGAAAGCATAGAGCTAACCCTGGGAGCTAATGAATATATTAATACTTGCAACAAGAGAATGATATATGCAATAGCTGGTGAATACCCTGAAGAAATGAATGAATGAATACTGAAGGATGAATGAGTATAGAATGAGTATAGAATATTTATAAATAGAATGCGCGTTGAGTACATACTGAACGGCACCCTTGGACGACGCTGGGTGAACAAAAAAAAACTTTATTTAATAATAGGTACATTACGGTCTCCGCGCACATCGAGGACGGGATGCCCAACCAAGACCGGACGCACCCGGACGCCGCCGGGCCTACGAACCCAAAATCCATTCGGTCGTGCTTTGGTTTCAGCTCGGACGGGGGGGCCACGTGGAAGAACTCCACCATTTTTAATTTCCACAATGGACAGGAGGACTCGGCCACGGTAATAAGAACTACTGAGTATACTATAGTATACATTATACACTATTATTTGATGAAGATTGTGATAGGCTCCTATTTTCGGGGCATGTATAATTGCAGAATAGGGACATGGAGAACGAAGCTCCGAAGATAGGTGTTTGGAAGAGCTTGGATTGTGCATGGTGGAATCGTAATGGAAAAGTCAGACATATTGTGCGTTGATAGATGGATAGTAGGACACCACAAACGTGAGTTCTCCAATCTTTGTTATATGAAGAATATCAGGATTTCAATCCCTGTACGCATTTTCTAGTGAATATAAAATGCTTGCTTTTTGGTTTGATCAATAAATATTTGCACAGTGTTTAATTGTGAAAAAAAATTGAAAAATCGCAGGCCATGTCTGCAGACGGGCAGGTGCAAATTATGGGCGGAATGTACTGCTCGATCCCGAAAACAAGTGGTATTACGACTAGACTAGTTCATGTTGGTGTCAGGCCCCTTTGAGTATCTATTCTAGCAAACTACCCTATCTAGCCCACAGTATCTCAACCGCTCATAGCGAGGGAGTGCACCCACCACAAAACACTACCCGACCAACGAACCTCTTCTATGAGGATATCTACAAACCTGACAATTGCGAACATACCACGAAATTATGTATATGATAAAACTCATACCGACATAAACTAGGTAATGCCGGAAATTGGAAAAAAAGGTAACGACTGCATTCCGGAACTGGGCGGAAGCGCCTTGGTTTTCATGACGAGGGACGGCTGGAAGACCGGGTTTCTTCGTTTTATCTAAAGCGTCCGATCTGTAGTTTTGGCTAGTTTTTGACCGTCTTAATAGGATGTTTGGATAGGTTTTTCCGTTGCCTTGGTTATGCGGTATTTGGCAGGGTTGATGAAGTAGGAAGCTTCTTTGGGCATTTGATTTCTGAGGAAATTTAGCTTTGACATCCCTACGAAACCGTGACAGAATCGTTACCGAATGGTTAAAAAAACCTCGTTTCTCTCAAACTAGCGTGCGGTTGCCAAGAGTTGGTAACGATGCTGTCAGGACTTCCATGCTCGCCGCAACCGTTAGTAGCCGACTTCTCCAAGGGCCCCCCCAATCCTCGTGACGGTGCTACCCCAGAACGTACATTATAAACAGGGAGCCTTACCTTGGGCGAAGTCACGGTTGTAAGGGGCCCCCCTACAGCCACGGACCGGTACGGTTCGTGTCAGATTTCCAGGCCAATCCAGTATTGGACAGCTGATTGAAAAAAAACTAAAAAGGTTCCGCGCAGATCATTTCAACGAGGACTACCGCTACAAGGCGTCGGTCGCGACGTACGGTCTCGCCCTCAACCCGTACCCCAAGAGCACGACAACACAATACCGACAGAATTACGGACGCTACAACACGCACGTCTGGCTCTGGTTCGCCATGTCCGACGACGGCAACAAGATCTACGGCGTGCGCGAGCCCAGGTCCTCCCATCTTCTATAGACTAGACTAGATATAGTTGTGTGTGTATGCGGTTGTGTATAATATATATTAACTCGCAGGCAGCGGGGAGCTCCGAAGAAAACTTGGCGAACAACCGTTCATGCGGACCTGAAAAGCTTGCACGCTAGCTGGGAGGACTGCATGGACAGGGATCGTTGGAGGGACATTTGCAGTGGGGAAATTGTATTGCGTGCCATCGATCACGCGCCGACGGGGAGTCTACGGCACGAAATGCGGGATCGGGAACCAAGGGCGGCTAGAGTAGCAGGGCGGTCATAGGCGAACAGAAGAAGAAGAATCGAATATTACGCCGTAGGACCAACAAACAACAACAGTAGTAATTAAGGCGCCCCCCAGGTCACGGATCCGTATAAGAGGCTGGCCGTATAAGTTAATACACGAAGATATTAATCATTCTTTCTAGTAAAAGCATATACTTAAAGCTTCGGAATGTAGTTGAAAAAAAAAAAATGTAGGGGCATGACCGTAGACACCGAGCTGATCGTAAGCCACGACGGCGGCCGCACCTCGTTCCGCGCAAATGTACATATGGCCGGCAACGCGCAGAAGATGAACAGCGTTTGCTGCTCGCGCGACGGAACCCGGGTCTACGTGGCCGCGAGTGGCCCCGACGGGGAGCGCGGGAGTTTTACCAACGCCGACGAAATCGGCGGGGGCCTCTACATGTCGCAGGACAGCGGCCTGAGCTGGGCGCGAGTTAGAATAGACCTGGGCGTTTCGAATAGCACCGGTTATTACGATCAGCCCCCCAACGGGTGGCAACGCGTGGTCTGCAACGGCGGCGGAGATCTGGTCCTGGCCACCAACAACGACGCGCCCAGCGACACGAACAACAACAACCTCCTGTCCGTCAATATCAATAACAGTACGCACCCGGTCTGGCAAAATTTGGCGGATCGCAACTTCTCGTATATTCTTTGATTATAACGTATTATGGCATATTATCATTTGAAAACCCATAAAAAATGTGATATTTCAGGGCTATCTATCTGTCACACACGATTTATACAGACCAGTACAGTATTTATACAGCTGCTGCTGCTGCAATTAAATCGTACACATCAACTTTAAACATTATATTAATTAAAACCAGCATTCTATGACAACAGTAGCTCCTACATAGTAATACGGCATGCACCGGAAACCATTCGTATCTATAATATATGGTTTCATGTTTGTTCAAAATGATCAACCAACCCAAGGCACGCCTTTCTCCTCGATGCGCGCGCGTTCCCGACCACTACCACCAGCACGACCCCCGCCCCTACGACCGCGGCCCCCGCGACGGCGGTGGTGTTTGTGGACTTCAAGCAGACCGTGACGGTGGCCGACCGCACCGTGTTGTGCGGCGCCACCGTGCTCAACAGCGCCTTCAAGGAAGCCCAGGGAAAGGCGCTGTGCAACACCACTCTGTATGTGGGAGCGGCCGGCAACAAGCCCTTCAACACCAGCGATGCCTGCTGGGCGGCTGTCAATTCCACGGAGGTGCGGTGTCTGGAGAATAATAGAAGGTCTTTGCTCTCCTCTTCGAGCTTGGCAAAGCTTGATGAGCCTGCTAATGATAATATGATAAAGCCCCCTACGTCCTTGCTAGGAGGTTCTTCTTCGAAAGATACGAAAAAAGCGAATGCGGGTCTTCACAAAGAGGCATCATCCTCCTTGCTTCAGGAGAAAGAGGAGAAGAACCGCCACTTGCAAACTACTACGTCCACGAGCGTGGTGCTCCAGACTACGATCGGCTTTCGTGTGTTGGCCAGTTTGGCGTCTAGCCAAGCGAGCATAGACGCGTGGTCGCCGGCCGCCGGGGTACCTATTATATCTCATCTTCTCAGTCAGCTTGTTAAGGCATGATTAATTCATTCAGTATACTTGTATCATCATAATTGCAGTTTAGGGTCCCAGTGTATACAATATTTTCACTGGTGATTTTCAGACATATTTTTAGTGAAAGACAGAGTGTATTTGATTTTCGTCTAGTACTATTAACTATAAGTAGAAACTGGCATTAGGTAGTGAATCATATGCAGCTATGAGAACAATTAGGGATGTAAATTGCAGTGAAACTGAAGTATAATATAGCATTAGTACGAAACTGATTCGTATATTAATAGGCGTCCGCGGAATTGCTGGCTGCGCTCACCAACGCCTACGCCACGGCGGGCATCACGGGAATCACCGTGACAGCGGTGGAGCTTTTGCGCACGTATTTTTTTTGGACCGCGGTGGAGCTTTTGCGCACGTATTTTAAAACAGGCACTGCGAAAAGCCTATTTTAAAGCGGAATCGTATAATAATTATTTTACTGCGTTTCGTATCAGCGTAAGCGGAAAAAGTATTAACTGTAATATCGCATCCATCGATCACACAGAGTAGAGTCCAAATTTAATTTCGTACACAGGTACTTGGCGTATATCAATTCCAAATTTCAGGTACTTGGCGTATACCACGGCTGCCCCTGCAGCGAGCGGCCCGGCGAGCTTCGACTTCATTCCCTACTTGATTGCGATCGTCGTGGTTTGTACGCTGATCGTGATTGGTGTTGGGATTTTCATCTGGTATAATTCAACGTACGGCCCCGCTAAGAAGAATGCACACCAGGTCAATGCCAATGGGGAGGAGCAAGCGCCGGCTACGGAACTTACGGAGGTCTCTGCGCACAACTTGGAGGAGGCGGCGGAGGCGGAGCCGGTCAATGAGGAGCAAGCGTGAAAACACTATTTTCTTATTGTATTTTCAATTATGAAAATTGTATTTTCAATTTGCTCATATTGAATTAGTGAATAGTGAACTGAATAATTATCATTCAGCATTATACAACGGAGACGAAGTTCTTTTCGTCGTATTACAGGAGTTAATTCGTACACGAATTTTTCTAGATCGTATTTTTTCATAATACACATAAGAATTACCGACGACGACAAAGACACTAATCAATCGTTATAGTTACATTAATTATTCTTCAAATATTCTTCAAAGAATATTATAGTGCGGTGCAATTTTTAATGAACTATGTGGTCGACTTTCTCGTTTCGCATCAAGTTTGTCGAAGTTGTGTTTAATAAAATTGCTGTCTGTTCACATTGCAAGTAATAATCGAAAATGAAACAATTAGTTTACTTTGGAAAAGCATTTCAACAAAGAAAATTCAAGATCCACAAAAAAATACGTAGTATTATTGGTACTATTGAAACAATTAGTTTACTTTACGAAAAGCATTCAACAAAGAAAATTCAAGATCCACAAAAAAACACGTAGCATTATTGGTACACAATAGTAAATGAACCTTGACACCTTCTATCGATATCATTCATCCCCAAAAATTACGGACACTATCTATACTATAGTATAGTTATCGTCTAAAAAAGAAGATCGAACAAATTTCCAGGCATTTAGTAGAGTAGACACAACCAGGTTGTAGTCTGTGAAAATAATGGTCAGTTAACATATCAGAAATAATATCGTAAATACAGTTTTACCATTAGTTACGCGTGATATCAATTCATGATATGTCATGAGGGAAATCCGTCCCTGATTAAATGTATTTGCTCACATATCAAGCTTCCCGCCGTCGATAAATAGTTGAGACGTACATAGTGCGTCGCGTAGGCGTCTCTTGCATTTTATTTCGGTGACGACTGTATACGCGTATTACGTGTTCCACGACGAAGAGTTCTACAGCGAAGAACACGTGCGTTTGGGACTGCAAAAAGCCCAAGATATTTGTGGGACAAGAGTACACGCCGGTTTTCGCAGAGGGGCACAAAACCAACTTTTTTTATTTGTGGGAGGAAGCTTTTACGTGCAACCGCGCACGATAAATTTGTTGTTAAATTGGATAGTCATTCCGAGCAGAACACCGGCGTTTGTAATATCCGACAGTATGTCACATACGAGCAGCAGATCTCTCAGAAAAACCTCCAGAGCGACAGGCAATCGTATTGTGATATTACAAAATCTATTATTCTTCCTGAAATTTGAGGCAAGTTGCAGGTCCCCAATATTATACCTGCATCCTGTAGTTGTCCGCAACATATTTCATTTGTGTCTAACACGCAAAAAAGCAACACAATTTTATACGTATTGTACGTTAAAGAATATTAAACTAATAGAAGATGATTCGTTGTCGTCTTCAGACCCTGCTAGTTTTGTGTATGGCAGCACGGATCTTAGGGAGTTCTGACCACCTCGGCGCTGGACCTCAAAGGCCCAAGATGGCGCTGTTGGGGAGCGCTTCTAGTTCTCTTCTGGGCCACAGGATGACCTTAGGGAGCCCGGGCAACCAAGGCGCTGGACACCAGCACAGGCCCACTATGAAAGTGGGCGTTGGACAGCACAGCGTTGGACAGCACAGCGTTGGACAGCACAGCGTTGGACAGCACAGCTTTTCCAGATCTCCGAGCTTTGCCGCCCCCGCAGCTTCGCCTTCTCTGCTTTCATCGACTCCGAGAGAAAGCGCACGCGTGGTAGAGGCTTCGCTTAACTGCCCTATCGACATGGGCCAGCAAGCTGCAGAAGGCTTGTATCAGCGCTTAGTGGCGACCGCACTGGTAGGAAATACATATTCTTTATGTCTAATATTGTATGACACCACACTGGCGGGGTCCTCAACTACCGTGAGCACTTTTTTTTCAGCAGATTAGAATTAAGAATTTCTTGATTGCCGCGAGCGATGCGAGCGGTCATACTAAATAGAGCGGCGAGGCCCTATAGGCTGCTCGCATCGCTCGCGGCACTCGCGGTTAACGGAATTGTCAACCTCTTACAACAACTAGCCTCTATCAACCGCACAGTATTCATATACTGTACGTAGTATAATTTGTAGTAAATGCATACAGGTGATTACGCGGAACGAACTGTTGGGAGCTCATGCGGACGGAACGAACCCATACAGAGCATTGTACGCAGATCTGAAGCAGGGGGGCGTCCAGCAGTCCGTTGCAACTGGGAGCTTTAAGGGTTCCGCCGCACGATCAATTGTGTGGGTGGATGCCGGTTCACTGCTTTACGATCTCGGCGTCCTGCCCCCGCAAATGAGCGTCACGGGAGGCAATTTCATTGATCACGTGAACGTCCTAACGCGGCAAATGCCCCTGCACTCGTCCGTATCTGCGCATCACGGTGTCGCCCAGTTGACCCCTGGCCCGGTGCGGGAGGTGGTGCACCACGCGGCGATGGGGCTCCACGCCCTCCGCGCAGACGTCGCGAAGAACGTGCATCGGTTCCAGATGGCGGTGCCGAAACATCTTGCGTTCGAGATGGCCGGCCCCGCCGTCGCCGTCGGGCTGTCCACAGCCGACCTGGCCTTGCGCTGGTCCGAAAGTTCGGCGCAGCTGGATCTGTCGGAAGAATGGGTAGCAGCCAAGCAAAGCTTCATCGACCGAATGAATCGAATTCGCGATGATTTTTCCGAAACCGGAGATTTTCACTCGCTCGAGGCGCACGCCCTGAAGATGTTCGACGTCATCATTGCCAATGAAACCGCGTTTGCGGAATCCCTGCGCGGGCAGTGGAATCGGGACGCAGCGCAGGGGGGCGCCATGGCCGCAGCTCAGGTACTTATTTGCTCCAGACTAGTCTACAGTACATGATTAATCACGTGAACCAACCAACGTCAGTAATGAATAAATTCCATGTTATACCATCTCCCCAAACCCCCTCCTGTGCATCGAGGTATTAGACATATTGCAGTAGTACAACGATAGATTAGAGCCCTCACTCCACACAGCCCTCACTCCACGCCAAATTGAGTAGTTTCCTTTCGTCCTCTACCTTTCTTTCTTTTGCATCATGGAATTTGTCGTCTCTTGGAATTTTTATAATAATTATTTGTTAGGCTCATCCATCCATCCATTATCAAAAGTCAATTCTATAATATATGAGGCTGCCACCGGTTTTATGCACTTCCCCTCTGCGGGCGTCACCGTCGTGCTCTCCCTCGCGCTCACGGCCGCCCAGATCGCCCTTGTACTCCACAACAAAAATTGCGATGCAGTTAACGACCAGAAAAGGGCGGTCCGTTTCATTTACTTTCTTTTTTGTTGTATCCTATATGGTCTATGTGATCAGTGATAAATGATGTTACAAGGGCCGGAAAGGGGCTCAGCAGAGCCCCGTGTAGCCATCAACAAAATTATTGTCAATATTATACAAGATGGGTAACGCGCACAATTATTGTAATGGCACATTATACTATAGGTCAAAAATAATGACAGAGGTACCGGCTGGCATGCACTTTTGAATGGATGCTGACGCTAAAACCGCAAAAACGATTAGGGCCCTAATCGCTTCATAGTTTGCAGTTTTCAGGTTCAAAAAAACGAAAAAAGAGGACTAATTGCCGCTCCGACGCACTCAGTATCGGGTCCACCACTTTTCACGTTCATAAACTCATCAACAAACACGTTTTGAGAGCTAAAAGCTTCCAAAAACACGGCCAAACACCCACAAGGGCTGATCTCCTGGAACGACACCAATGGTAATTACAACTCAGGTCGGTGTTGCGTACATGCCCAGAGTGTGTAACGTCTGATTGGGACACATTTCAGACCTTCTATGAGCTCGCAGGGAGGCTGCTTGAAGGCTGTTTGCAGCGTCAATGTTTAGCGAGTCGGCCGTGAGGCCGGCGATGCGCAGGGGGGGGATTGAAGGAGCGAACGCAAGGGAGCAGAGTCAGAGTCTGATGATACTAGGAGGCCCGCAAATCATCGTGGTACTGGCCGTCGCAAGTTCCTATAGAGAGGAGGGTCTTGTGAGGCGTTCACATTCGTATCCGGACATTCGTCGTACATGAGGGCATGTCTTAACGCTGGTGAACACGCTAGAATGGTGGTAAGAGTATGCATTGATGCACATTGAGCGTGAGCGTAACCTGGCGGGGGTAGTCGACCCAGACCGGTTTCCAAAACTGCATTTTGGAAACCAGGCCATTCAACTGAAGAATCAGACCGCGAAGCGGCGTTACGGTCGTTAATATTAGCGTTAGGTGTCAGCCAACCTGCGCGGGGTTCGCCCGAGGCGTGCCCTAGTTTAGACTGGTGGTGACTTGATAGACCCAAAAAAACGAGTTTTAGTGGAAATTTTTTGTTGGGAGTTTCTGGAGACAGACGCGCTTTCCAGATGCAGGCACGTGAGCCAGGCCTTCGGGCTGGTGACGCATGATTCACACATCATTCAATGTGACAAAAAGATGGCATTAAATTCCACGTGTAGAGCGTGTCTGAGTGTACAAAAAGGCACAGTATCGGCTAGATTTTGGCAGCTCTTTTTTTTTCAAATTTTTCAAAATTTTCAAAATTTTCAAATTTTTCAAAATTTTCAACTTTTTGGACATCTTCTGGAAGAAATCTGCGAATTTTGGCCAAATGAGCAGATTTTGAGCCAAAAAAAGCCATCTACAGTGGCGTCGGCGCTCAAATCGGGTAGTTTTTCTCCCATTCGCGCCATCAGTATGCGTAAAAACACCTAAATTTACACACTCAAACGCACTCAGTATCTGACGATCTGCATGCCAGCCGGTACCGTTGTGAAAATAATAGAGCACGTGCACAGTTAATATGCATTCGTGTGAGAATGAAGTCTGTAGTTCAACACTAGTAAAACCCTGTTGTATTATTATAGGTCCAAAAGATTCTTTTCATAATTATCGACAAATAGATCTATATGGAGGTTACTCTCGGGGAGGCGTATAACCAGTTGGAAACGTTCCTTGTGGACCTGGAGAGATTGTGCACACTTTCCTCGCTCCGCGAGGACATGCCGCTCCGGGAGGACTTGCCAAGAGTGTGGCGTGCTCCGGAGCAAGAACTGCGGCAAATGGTCGACTTGACTTTTTTTGTTCCGCGAAAGTGGTTTAATATCTATATAGTAATACGCGGGGACATTATCTAGTCTGTGAGAATCTTGCGGGGGTTACAAATTGCCAATTGGATATCGTATGCAGGGGATGGAACAGGGGATCATCTTTGAGGAACGGATTGAGGGAAGGGAATTTCCAACGCGAGAAACTCGCGAGACTATATTATAGTACTCTGGGCCGAATCCCCATTCAAGCCCTAGTCACCCCCGAAGCAGTGTAGGCTGATTTCTCCGGATCCTCTCAGGGGAATTAATTTTCAAAAATTGCTTGGACATTTCATATTTATATAGATTATTTTTAGCTTCGAAACAAATGATGTTGAGGTCGACGACGTCCGCGCCCGCTTTGAGGGACCGGTTGTCACGGAGGTCAACGAGCGTTTCAAAGAATTGGTCAACGAGGGTTTGGTCAAGCAGAGCGACGGGAACTCGACTATCGCCTCAATATGAGACTTCATGGACTCGACTTCATTTTTTCGCACTGATACAGCGCGCACTGCATCAGTGCGATCACTGGACGAATTATTTAACCACCGAAACGTTGTCCAGCGGGCAGGGTGGAGTGGCTTCAAATACCACTGCTGAAACTCGTACTCGAATCTTGAATAATATATTATGTTACCCCTACGACGCATGTTCAATTGATTTGAACGCAATTTTGAATCAAAAGCCAACACTCTTCATCACCGTTCTCTCCCCCTGAGAAGTAGTACGTTGGAGTGGCTTCAAAGCCCACAGCTATGAACAAACATTGCCCAAGCTCGAATAATGAGTATGAAATGACATTTATTCCCACGACACATGTTCAAGTAATTTGAACGCAATGTGAACGCAACTTAAACATCCCGGTTTAAGAAAACATTTACCTCCCCCCAAAAAAATGTTAAAACAAAAAGTGCGCACGGATCCTGCATACAGCAGTGAGATATTATATGGCTATTGCAGTGGGAAGCGTGTTCGGCATTCAGGGAGAAAGATGGTTGTTTCATGAGGCATGCCCCGTGCGGGGCTGCAAAAAAAACGGTACGGAGAACGTACCAGAGACTGTACGATTGTTCAGACAGTGTTGCGTAGTATGTTATAATATATGGAAAAAGCCAAGGGTGAAGAAT
>Ga0099797_100504_pt1 | contig 25139 bp, 17 predicted proteins | sample Uncmet_Sort48C_1_FD_89871 | JGI IMG/M metagenome (GOLD analysis project Ga0099797, IMG submission 89871) | Marine eukaryotic communities from CALCOFI LINE 67, Pacific Ocean - C012_Sort48C_1 | ecosystem: Environmental > Aquatic > Marine > Oceanic | place: Pacific Ocean: Monterey Bay | collected...
AGTAGATCAAAGTTGCACCGCCACCCAAAAGCAGAGCCGATGGCAGAACGACCTTCCAGACCCATTCAAGACCAGACTTGGGCCAACATCCACCCTCTGCATTCTTAGACTTGTTATTGGCCTTCTTAGTGCCTTTGGTCTCTTCTTCATCGACGTGTGGCTCTTCAGAAGTAGGTTCTGCTGGGTCTCTTGCAGGTGATGCTGGAGCTCTTAGAGGTGTTCCCAGTGGGGTAGTTGCAGGTGCAGGTGGGGTTCTTGCCGGAGTGGAGGGTGCGCGGGCTGGAGCAGCGAAACGCTCGGCAGGAGCAACTCTTGGAGCAGCACCAGTTGGTGGCATGGGAGAGACGGGACGAGGAACTGCTGTAGGTTGAAGAACTTGCTGCTGTCTTGTTGCAGCTCCCAAGAGCGTCGCAGCCTGAGCAGTTGTTCCAGCGGCTTGGAAGCGGGCAACAGGAGTTCCAGTGGCTCCACTGATTGAAACTCTACTTGAAGACCTGGTTCTAGTGGCAGGGGATAAAGCTCGTCTCACAGGAGAACCACCTGGAGATACCACAGTTGCAGTAGCAGTCGGAGATACCATAGCTCTAGTAGGAGCCGGAGATACCACAGTTCTAGTAGCAGTAGTAGATGCACCTGTTTGGCCGTTCACAACGGTGTAGGCAGGCATTGGACTTGCGGTAGGTGGAAGAGTAGCAGTAGTAGCAGGAGACGACGCTAAGTGAGCAGGAACAGGAGACCCTCCAGCAGGAGCTGTAGCATACGTGAGAGGAGCAGCATACACGGTGGGAGCACCAGCATACGTGGGAGCACCAGCATACGTGGGAGCACCAGCATACGTGGGAGCACCAGCAAACACGAAACCAGGAGTAGCACCACGCAGAACTGTATCCGGCTGCGCTTCGGCATCGAGCGGAGACGGAACTAAATCAATGGTTGGCATAGGTGCTGGATCACCCTCTTCATCAGGTCTGTCATCAGGACCAGGTCTGTCATCAGGACCAGGGAACCCAAGCTCGGGACCAGTTCCTGGAGCAAAGTCAGTTGCTCCACGGGGCGCCACAGGCATCGGTCCGCGAACAGGTATCAATCCAGGTCGCATAGCCTCACATCCTTTGGCCATCACGGCGACGAAAGACAATTTAGAGAACAAAGTCATTTTTGATTTTGAGTTTTGTGAGTTGTTAGTTAGTTTTACACTTAGATAGAGATGAGATTAGATGATAATCTTAGGTTAGCTTTGGTTGTTCAACAAATAGTTTAAACTATCAGGTTGGTAACTAGTGTTACTGTAGCTGTATTGAAAATAGAATTGTTATAAGTGAAAATAACAAAGTCAAACTTTCCCTGTTAGAAATTTCTTTGAAAATTTCACTTGCAATCCTAGTTTGAAATTTGGATTTGTTTTCCGCCCAAAGTTGTGCTCAGTGGCAATTCCATTCACATTTCACTCAATTTCAGGCGCTTAGAAAAAAAAATTACGCTCTTAGGAAAATGATAAGATATTTATTAAGGATCAGGACGGTGATGTGGCATATATTTAAGCTTTTAAGGCTTACACATAAGGGAAAATCATCCACACAGTAAGATACATCTGGAGAGTATTGACGCAGTGACCATTTACGCAGCTTTTTTCCAGTGATGCCCAAGAAATTTCACAGCAAAATGATAAGATATTCAAATTGATAAGGAGTTTAGTACAATCAAAATACTCAACGTCTCTCTCGTTCTCAACACTATCTTTCAACCTAAAAGCGGCACAATGGTTGCTTTCCTTCTCAAATTGAAAAAATCTGACAGTAATTACAACCATGACAAGTGATTGGAATCTGGATTTACGGACTGTAAATTTAATCAAATAATTTACTACGGAAAACTATAAATGCTAATAGTTGAAAAGTCAAGCTTTTTGATTCTTGGATCTATAAATTAAGAGGGCAGGGCGCAGTAGAGTGCGGCAAAAATCTGGATAACACTGACTTTGTTATGCGGAGAGGTAGGCTCTCAGACTCATCTTGCCGATGTTATTAAAATTTTTGTGCCTTCAAATCCTTAAAAGGAAATTGTGTTTATGCGTATCCTACCTGTAAGAATTTGAAAAAGAAGTAATGAAAAAACAAATGAAAAGTACAAACGATCGTAGGGTCCTAACTTAAAAATACATGAAGTTTATAAAAGAGAAACTTAAAGTTAACTCTAGTCTAGATTTGGCTCCAATGACAAGTCAAGTTTTTAATTTAGAAAAATAACTTTAAAACTTTATGATAATCGATTCGAAATTCACAGCTCGGATTCAGATTCCCCCCCTTCGTTCTTCAAGCAGAAACAGTAGATCAAAGTTGCACCACCACCCAAAAGCAGAGCCAATGGCAGAACAACCTTCCAGGCCCACTCAAAAGCAGACTTGGGCCAACATCCACCCTCTTGATCCTTGCTAGACTTGCCCTTACGAGTGCTTGCGGATTCTTCTGGTTCTTCAGATTCATCGTCGGCGCGATGGCCTTGAGAGCCCTTGGGAAGGGGAGCTATTGGGGCTGCAGGTTCTAGTGGAGTAGGTTCAGCTCTACCTGCAGGTGCGCTTGGCTGAGCTGGAGGCATGAAGCCACCCGGACCATTTGCAGGACTAGCTAACCTGGACGGCGTGGTGTTCTGTCTCGTATTTGGCACCGCTGCTCCAGGAGTCAAACGGGCTGCTGGAGAGGGCTGAAGCTTGTTCACGATCGTGGCGGCCTTTCCAGTCGCGTCAACAGTATTTTGAAATCGAATCGGATTCGCTGGTCCAACAACTTTTGGGGCAGTAGTACTACTAGTAACAGTTGTCGTTGTAACTGAGGTTCTTTGTGGAGAAACAACGACAGGTCTTCTCACTGGAAAGGGAGTGCCATTGGGTACAGTTGTTACTCGTCCAGTACTCAACGATCTATCTCTGGGCGATCGTTGCGACATGACGGTGTAGGGTACTGCAACCGTGGGATGAGGCTCCAGACTGGCAGCCATAGCAGGAGATGCAGGAGCCGGTACTGGGAGCACTCCTGAACCCCTACGAGCGTTAGTGACGCCTGTCGGCGCTGGAAGATTCACTCCAGAAGCCGAAAGTGGTTTCAAATCCAGGCTACGTTCCGGCCCACTACTAATGGTCACGCTGCCACTGTTAGGTTCCTTGACTGTTATCTGATTTGTTATCTCATCTCCAGTGAGAGCTGTAACCTTGTCTGGATTATAAGCGAGCGGCACTTCAGTTGTTGTAGGTTGATGATAAATAATTGGCCCAGGAGCGAGAGTCTCACCAGTTCCTGCTGGAGCACCAGCAATTGGGGGAATGGTTTCGGCAGTGCCAGGAGGCACTGCGCAAGTAGGCTGTCCATACATAGCAGCATCGTAAGGATAGGCGACGTGAACTGGAGGTTGAGTGGCTGCTGTGGCCTCACACCCTTTGACCATCATGGCGACGAAGGACAATTTGGAAAACATAGTCATCTTTGTTTTCGAGTTGAGGGATGTTAGTTAGTTTTACACTAAGATTTAAAAGATTCGATCTGAGAATACAATTTAGTTGTATCACGAATAGTTTAAGCTATCAGGTTGGTAATAGTTAATGTAGCTGTACTGATACTAGAACGTTTGTAAATAAGAATAACAAATTTACACTTTCGCTGTGAGGGGTGAAACAAGTTAAAAGAAGAGCGAGCATAACTTTGGTAAGGATGAGCCAATAATTTGGCCGCAGGGAAAGATCTTGAATTATATATTTTGGAAACATTTCTAAGTTCTTTTTTATTTCCACTGATGCATTGTTCAATTCGATTTGAAGTTCACGTTAAGGATTAGCATTCTCATTTTGAATGAACGATTTATTATATCTCAATGGACACCCTCAGGCCTCGCAGTCCATCGGTAATATTCGCATTTCACTCAATTTCAGACACATGGATGTAGAATGATGGATTTATTTCCTTTTTTTTCTGGAAAACACTAAATAAAAATAGAAGAACAACAGAACAATAAATTGTCACAACAACTTTTGGGTAACAATCCTGGGAATTTAGTTAGACTCTACCCAGCTCTGAATCTGACTGGGATTCTTGTCTTAACATGGTACTAGGTCCCAGTCCCATACTATTAACATTACTACTGGCGCGGTTAATTGTAGTCATTGGTATCATGTCACGCAAGTTCTCACTGTCACTCGCAGCGCTTACGGTTACAGCATTTGGGTCACTGTTACTAATATGGTCAAGTCTCCTTACTGCTGTTTCAAGTTCTGTCAGCCGATTGTCGTTTCTTCGGCGCCTGCGTCGACCCAGAAAGGCGCCAAAAGCCACACCGAGCGCGGCTTCGAACACCACAGTGGCGGTGGAATATGCGATTGCGGCAAGGACGCCGAATTTCGACGACTTTTAGACCAGAGATTGTCTTGGGACGAAAAGAAAACGAAGACAAAGCTACCCAGGATATAATTAGTTTTGTTGTTGAGGACTCTGTCCAATTGACTCAAGATTTTTTTAGTATTCGGTAACAGAATCTCTCTCTGTGTTTTTCTCTGAGTTTAACAGCGTCGAATAATATCCGTCTTCGTCAAACTGAAATCCGTAACTGTTACGAAAATATTTTTTGGTCAACTCATCGAAATCCATTGATTTCTCTTCGTGTTTTTTGGTGTACCAAATTCCCGCTTCGACTTAGCCTAGATCGGATTATAGCTCATTATCATTTTCACTAGATTCCAATTTAATATCGCCAGCGCTGCCATCTGTTGTAACAGTTGTACTAGCCAATTTCGGTCAACCTGGTCCTGGTCATCCCATCTTCATTCCCATTCGAAAAGGAAATTTCTAAACCAAAATTCCGTCATCTCATGGTCCAGATCCTTACTAGTAATCAAATTATCTTTAGTACAAAAATTTTGAGCCAGCCTTTCTCACTTCAGCCATCTCTAATTATAGCTCTGGTAGTTTCTTCAGCTAATTCTCCATATCTTAGAGAATGCCGCTGTCTAATGATAACAATAATTTGTTCAACCTCTTCAAATCTTCTTTGGTTTCTCTTGAAATCACAATGGGCGCCGGTAAAACCAGCATATCTTCGATAAAATGACTCACCCGATGGATGAAATAATCCACGCCATCCATGTTGTGAAGGACGGTGTTCAGATCTACACAAGCGAGTTCTGACTCAGTTGGAGGTCCAGTGAAGGTTATATCGTTAGAAAGTGCAAAGGCTGCTGCAGAAGCACGAAGAAAAGAACCCATAATAGATAGATAGATTCACCCCACAATATTAGATTAAATCGGATTTCAAAAAAAGAAACTGTATTAAGGCTGGTTGGAAAAAAAAGACAGTCTTCAACGAAATGATTTTGAGAGGTATTGACTGTTGAGAAGGAACAGATACAAGATCTTTCCTCTAAAATTCGATCTGGCTCAAATTGATACAACGAACGTTCTACAGTGCAATTCTAATTTTTTTTGCTCTCGTTAAACTTATTCAAATGACGAAGTGATTTTTGCACGTCATTGGTGTCGAATGATTTAAACAAAATTTCAAGAACAAACCGACAACTATTACCAAGAATTATACGATATCATTAACAGATCACGTTTTAAAATATAATTTGTATTTGTCCATGCCACCGTCACAGTGCCTGTGACAGGTAAAGGTTTTGTGTTAAAACTTAATAGTCCCATATGAAAAATATTATGGTATCACAAACATGTCGCGTGTCAATGTAGAAGATCAGAATCAGATCTCCCACAACCGTGATACACATTGATTCTCGATGACTAGTGATAATACTGATAATACGAATAGAAATTTCATCTAAGAAATTGATAAATTTCTTTGTCCTAATCTCATTTTTAGTTTCATCCTTTTTAAAATACAACCTTGTAACTAAACCAAATTAATTAAATTTTTTTCAATACAGAAGTTCCACTCTTAAAAATTTCAATACAGCATTCTTAGCCATAGTAACTATCGTTACAAATTTTTTCCTATCATCGTAGCAAGAAACTCACGGACACAATCTGACTCTGAATTCATCTATAATGTAGCCCTTAATTGGGTATAATAATAATAATAAAAAGCCCAAATAAGTTTGACTGTTAGTACTCAACGAACGTTCTACAGTGCAATTCTAATTTTTAATCGACTTACAAATCGTCTGCTCCTTCACTGTTTTTACAGCACGCCCAAGTGACAACACCTGCAATACCGCCGATAACAACAATAGAGGGAAGTGCAATATAGACACTCCATTCATAAGCTCCCCATTTTCCAGACTCATCGTCAATATGCTGTGTATCATCGGGAGCTGCGTGTGAGCTAGCATATCCTGCGTGTGAGCTAGCATATCCTGCGTGTGAGCTAGCATATCCTGCTTGTGAGCTAGCATATCCTGCTTGTGACCCAACATCTGGCGCTTGGTCCTGTGGTTTTGGAGCAGGAAGCCGAACGAAGCCCTTTTTGCCCTTTTTATCTGCCCAGAATTTTGGATCCATTTTAAACAAACCCTTTGGCTTCTTCAGTTTACCAAAACCTGACCCAGTATATACTGTGTCTGTCTCAACATATGTGTTTTGGTCAACATATGATCCAACAAATGTGTTTTGGTCAGCATATCCCCAGTCTGATCCAACAAATGTGTTTTGGTCAGCATATCCCCAGTCTGATCCAACAAATGTGTGGTCAACATATTCTAGGTCTGACGTAACAGCGCAAGTGGTCGTACTGTTACAGGCCATCATAATCATGGCGACAAAAGACAATTTGGAAAACAAGTTCATATTTGATTTCGAGTTTTGTATTTATTTGAGCAGTAATTGAATGACAAATTCTCTGTTAGGTGGTCGGAACGATGAGGCAGAAGATTTAGGGAAATGAAATCAAACTGACTATAAGAAAAGCTATATAATTAGTAACGTTTATCATTAGAAGATCGCTCTGCATCCGATAGAGAACTCCAATCACCACAACAGTTTCATTCTCTATGATGAGAATTGAATTTTTCAGTGGCTTACACCAAGTTTAGACTTACAATTTTGTACAAGGAAGATGAATGATAATTTCATTGTTGAAAATATTTAAAAAAATTTATCGGTGATAGCATATTATTGGTATAAGAGTTTGTTAATTGGAAAAAGAAAGAAAAGAAAGGAAAATTTCTTAAAGAGATCCAAGCATTGATATCATATAAGTCAGACAAATATTAAAGTAGCTCTGTTTTTGTCAACATTTCTCTTACAAAAAGGAATCATTCGAATATATTTATCGCAAGTAGAATGCACTTGCTATGTTGTACCAGCTCAAGGTTTTAAGAAAATTTTAGTCAATGTCACCACTAGAGCCTAGTAGCCACGTAATATTAGAACCACTAGACCAGACTGTAATTATTTAATTTTAGTCTGTAAGTGTTAAATAATGCTAAAATCGGATTCGTTCTCTAGTCTAATATTATTATAATTCCCACTACTAGTACTGTTAATATTTCCGAGTCAAAATGAGAATCTAAAACCCAACAACCCGCCTCATCACCCCGCTGTTTTCGGTCTCCCAGTCCAAGCCTGCGGCGCTCCAAATTCCGTAACCAAGCTGCGTCCCCCACCCACATGTTGATTGTCCCAGAAATTGCAGCTGGCGCCCCGGCCCACCACGTTGATCACGTGTTCGTTGGTATTAAAACCCCCAGGATTATTAGAATTATGACGATGATCAGAATCAGAATTAGAATAACTCCATCCCGGATTCCCAGCATACGTCATATGCGCGTAATTTGGATTACCTCTCGCTGGATTACATAAATGTTTTTCTCTCTCTCTTAGTTTTATCATCCCCTTGTTACAGGGATGCAACGGATGATAATCCGGTAACCACGACGGATTTTCCGTCTGCCGTCTATAACTCGCGTATCTTTGCGCAGCGAAATCCAACAACCCAGCCGATTTCGGTCTCTTTTCTTTCGTGCTTCTATCGGTGTCAAACGGCCCAGGATGCTCTCCAGTGAGTCTATTTACTCCTTTTCTTTTCTTCATGTATTCCGCGCCCTTCACTGCACGGTTATACAGAGTGAAAGCATCACAATGCGGATTCGGTTCGGTTACGTTCGGCGGCGGCAAGAAGGGGTGTTTCGGGAAATTGGGGTCATTTAAATCCTCTGGGGGTTTCATCCCGGAATGCTCCGCGCCCTCCTCGTTTTTGTTGGGATTTACGTGCTGCCCGGATTTGGCGTTGTAGAGATATTCAGGCAGTTTCAGGAAACGGGCGTGATCCTTATCTTTAGAATGACGGTAATCTTGTTGAACTTGTTGATATTTCTCGTCGTCTTTACAACACTCAGGTAATAAAATATCGCGAGTACCAGAGAGTTTGAGGTATTTCCCCCCAGGTGGTTTTGCATTTGGATCGTAGATATCTGGATGTTCCTGCGGTAATCGAGGTGGTGCGCCCTGCCAATGGATGTGACTTGGCTGGATCTGATCGGTGTAAACGAAATTGGTAACTTTTGGATCATTAATAGTGTCAGACTCAACTGTGTTACCTGGACCATAGTACCGTCGTTCACTATCAGCAGACTCTTGCTGATTTCCATTCTGAATATTACCACCACCACCTCCTCCTCCTCCTCCCATAACATTACTCTTATTATTTCTCGAAACTACCGCCGTCCCCGTACTATAACTCGTCGACGTCCCATATAATTAATGATCACTTCCACTGCTCCCTCCCATCTGTTCTCTCATCATCCTATTCTTCTTCCTTATTTCAACTAAATCTTTATGTACATCTCTATTTTCTATCCAATATGTTCCTCCCGGTTTGATTCCAGGACCAGGATAGCCCTACAATCCCTATAATCCCCGTTCTTCTTTCAATAAGCCCTGTTCGACGTCTCTCTTCCGGGCTTCTTCATCTCTGCATTTTTATTGATACCACAATATACCTCCGATTCCTTCCGCTTCTTCCACGTCTTGCTTGCAGAACGGGTAGCCACCTCCTAACGACTTGAAATGCCCCTCGTTGTAGGCGGCTTGGGTGCGGTTTAAGAAGGAAGAACTCCAGCGCATGGGGTCTTGGACGTTTTGGTTCCGCTCGTTGGGAAAGATGTTGCGACCACAGGCGGGAGGCCCGGGACGGGGAGGATGATTTCCACCGTGACGATTATGATTATGCCCTACATTCTGTCGACTTCCTTCGTTTATACTGGATTCCTGCATCTACGACTACTGTTGTTGTAATTGTAATGCTCTTACTTAAGGATCAGCTGCGTTCCAATTGTTATCTGGTTTGCGAAAGATGGTGCCGTGCTGAATGGAGAGAGTGCTGCCGATGTTCTTCGCCCTCAGCCAGGGCTGGGCCTTTGCGGCAACCATGGTCTTGGTGAGGACGTCATTCTGTCTCTGCAAAGGTAGTTTATTATATTTCGAACCGTGACAACAGGGGCCGGCGGAGTGTGGACGACGGATGCGGGTGCCACGAGTGGTTTGGGAAGGCATAATGAATTATGATAATTGGAAAATTTTTAATTAATCAAATTTATACAGTGTTATTTATTAACTTTAAGGGGTAATCAAATTTCAACATTCTAAGTCTATTTTTCTGGGGGGGAATGGAGTGTGGGGTAAGAAGGGTAGATAAATTAGAATCATAAAATGTTATTAACTAGATTCAGTCGAATTTGTCTTCGTTAAATATTACAAAAATAGTTACTGTTACGTAGCAACAACCGTCGTGTCGAAGCAGCATTAAAAAATATCTTATTGGAAATTCTGCAAGTAGCATTTCGTGTGTACCGCTTCAAACGAGAATTATTTTTCAAACGATTATTCCTTGCGAATTTAGTTAACCTTTAAGTCTGAACAATGTTTTCAATTCCCATACCATATTACACACTTTTAAGTCATGGAAAATTCTTTCGTGTATTAATGATTACTTAACCTGTTTTGCCAGAAAAAATGTCACTACAACAAAAATATATAAAACACCAGTTATCATTGAATCCCGATTCTGGATTTCAAGTTTCTATTCCTTCACTGTATGCGAAGGAACGAAGCACTAGCATGATCAAATAATTTACCATCTGGCTCTACTCAGTAGATTAGACTCTGCATATAATACTACTTATAATAATACCCCAAACTCAATATTGACATGAAATTCTTTCAAATTCATTGATAGTACCGTCTATTTAATAGTTCTAAATTCAAATTCGTGATCCCTGACAATGCTTAAACTTCCCTAGACTCCTCCCATTCCAAAACTCCAAAACTCAAAAATCCAACTTGATCACCCAATCCAATCCAAACCTCAATTATAATCAATTCACTTTATGCGGGTCATTAAACACTTTAAAGAACACGTCTACCCAATCCATATCCACATCCGGTTCATTCTTCGTACTGGGATGATAGGGTCGTCCGTCCCACGTCACTCTTCCCTTTCCTCCCATCCACTTCGGGATGAAAAACGTGTTTAATGTGTACCACAACAGGTTATTCTGTCTCAACTCGGGGTGTTGGTAGGGTTCCACCACTTTTTTGCTGTAGTCGGGGTATTTTGTCCAGTGCATGGAGGGTCTGACGTGGTGGACAGAGTGATACCCGTTATTACAAGTCCAAAAATTAATGAAATTACCGGTGAAATCGCGGGCGAAATTGTAGTCGGGGTTGTAGAGATAGTCGGGATTTTTGCCGGGACGTTTGCCGCGGTTGATGTGGTCTTGGTGAGGGAGGGAATCTTCTTCGGTGACGGTAACTTGGGAGGGTTTTGGACTTGATGAAACTGTGGTAGCTTGTGAATCTGATTCTTTACGAGATTTCTTAGACTTATTATTTTCTCCCCCACTTGAATCTGCAGTTGTACTTGAATCTTCAGAATTATTATTTAAGTTCTTCTCATCATAAATATCTTTATCAAAAATAGTTTCCGCCGTAAATACCTTCCGAATTCCTTTCACAGGAGACACGTCCGATTCTGATGAATTTTCATCTAAATCCTTCTCAAAATTCAGTTTACTCGTACTTCCTTCTGCTATATACGGGTCAGGAGTTTCCCCTAATTCTTTCAATACCAAACACCCGTCATGTTGCAGCAAATTCATGCTGATAATCCCGAACTTCGCGAATAATTGGGGAATCAGAATCACCCACCACCACTGTTGAAAATAATAATACGCCAAATACACCTGCACCGGATAATAACACAGTTGTTCGAATCTCATCCTATAAAACGTAGCACTATTCCCCCTCTTCAAACATTCCCGAAAGTACTTGTTGTCCTGACTAGTCACACTGGGCAATATCTTCACAACAAACGTCAACAGATTGAAAAGATTGTTCTTATTTCTCATTCTTGTTGTTCTCATCACATCTTTTGGCGTCTGCACGTACTTGTGATGGGATAGATTATGTCCCGGGATCAACGTCGACACCGGATGTCCGTAACTATGCGTCAAAACTACGTGCCACAACGTGTTGACGTGGTAGTTCCAGAATTGAGCACAGTGGATACAGTTATGAACGATTGTGGCGGTGAAAAAGGCCTGGATACAGGTGAATAGTAACCAGAGACAGTCGAGAACGAGAGGGAGATTTGGATCTAAATTTGATTCTGAACTATTCTTATCATTGTCAACTTTTTTGTACCGTCTCCACCGCCAGATCACCGAAGCGTAGTACATACCGACGATCAGGAAGGTGCGGAGATCCTCGTGGTGCTTTAGATTGCATACGTACGCTATTTGTTTGAGAGTGAGTGTGAGGGATGATGATGTAGCTGTAGTTACTGAGCCTCCCATGCTGTTTGGACCTTGGTGTTTAAATTTAGTTAGAATTCCTTTAAAATTATTTGGTCTTTAAACTTGTTTAGTTTACTGTAATGTAGTTTTTTTTTTGAACTATTTTAGGATTTTAAGACCGTTAGTATGCTGTGTAACTGTTACTTGGTAACACGACACTATCGCAAGTAAGTACTAAGTAGTGAGTTTAAATATAAGGCTAATAAGCTAGAGTGCTAAGGAAAAATTAATATTGATTCTGAACCTAGTAATACTTAGTCCTAATATCCAAGATTCCGATCAAAAAACTCTCTACAAAAAGTTTGTGCTATGAATGAAAACAGGGTTTCTTCAGTGACAAAAGTTAAAATCCTGGCAAGAAAATTAAATTCAATTGAAAGATTATACTGTAACAAGTTACGTAATAGTCTATGAGCATTATCATAGTCGTAGCTTTAGCCTTTAATATTTGTAACAGGCCAGGGGCCTCTTTAAAATTTAGTACAGTAATACAACTGTAGATAGATAGGCTGGTATAAAGCGGCAGATATTAGAATTGTTGCCCAAGTTTACTGGCCTTAAGATTCTCAATATGCTGGAAGTGATTAACACGATTTTCTTCCCTCCAACTATATCATCTGATTCTTTACACTCTTGAAGATTCTTGAAAAAATTATTTAACAACACAAAACGGCTGCAGTATTAACGATATTAATAATCATCCACGTCTTCGGTTGAACTTAATATTATCATTGTGTAACTTATTAATACTATTCTCGTCGAGATGGACTTTGATTCCCCGTTGTAGTTACAGTTCGATTCATACTATTGCCAGTAGTAGTAGGACTTCTAGTTTCCCCTACCGGCCTACCCACAACCGCAACCGTACCCGTCGCTATTTCGTTGTTTACTCCACTTGACATCGAAGTTGACAATGATGAGTCACGCTGTATTCTACTTAGTTGTCCCGGATTAACAACCCGTCCAATCACGGTGGCGTCAGAACGACCACCGCCAGTAGACGCGCTTCGAGCTTGAGCTTCTCGTATGATCGTGCTGTTTAATTCTCTCGACGACGATGATGATCCTATTAATGAAGTTCTTGAATGTCTCCTTAAGTTCGACGAGGAACGATTATTCCGGTAGTAATGATATCGGTGTGCTTCCGGACCTCCGCTGACGCTGGCCAAGTCATGTATACTTAATAGTCCATTTCTCTCAGAGGATCTTCCTCGGGAATTACGTCGGGGTAACTGTTTGTCTATCAGTCGCTTGGCAATGCGGATTCTCGGCGGGACGCCGCCGCAAATTACGTCACCCTCTTCGTAGAAAATGCGAAGATGGATTTCGGGACCAGTTGTAACTGTTGTGGAATCCTCAGAAGATGTTACAGTCTAACTTGTTAGTTACACAGCTGAAGTTGCTTCATGACGAGGATCACTTTATTAACTTAGACCAGTTTCTGTTTCATTCGCAACGCTGTTGTTGACATTGTTGTTAGGACTTGAATTAATATCTGATCTAGTACGAAATTTTCCTAACATCCGTCCAAAAAACCCTTTTCCAGCACCACTTTTTCCTTAATTTTTTCTGGACCCATCATGTGTTACACCTGGACCACCTTTTTAATTACTACTAAATTATCTCAGTAATTCCAGTTCTTCTTAAGCATAATCCCCTCTACAAAACGACACAACCAATTTCAATTCTTTCATCCCCAGATCTGGATCATATTAACTAGCCGGCCATTTAATTAGCTCACTCCTTTCTCATTTCTCTTTCACCATTTTCTCCACAACTCTTTCTTTGACTCCCCTATGATAAAACCTCCTCATGGCTCGTCCCGGCATCTAACACATAATCCCTATGAGCATGAACAGAATTCCCACAAAATAAGGTCAATAAATCTTTGGAATCCTCTAATGATGCCCAGTTAAATGCACAACTCCGCAATGCAATGTGTGGGCGTGGAAGTCCCAAGTGTGGCCGAGGAGATGAAAATCCTGGGGAGTGTGGTAGGAATCGAAAGGATATTATTAGAGCTCAGAGTACTAGGGATGGATGGCATTGTCTTCGGAGCTGGCGGAGTTGGTGGAACTTACACTGCGGCGAACTTTGTTGTTGGACCAGTCTGTTCAGAAACTTGTCAAACTCGTCGAAGTCTCATCGTCTTTCTCTGAAATTTCACCAGCAACACCGAATTTATTGAATTAAAGCTATTAAGTTCGTCTAATCAACGTTCCATACGTGCTATATTAATCTCCCTCAGATTCCTCCCCCCGTTCCTCCGCGCTTTTATCCTTCTGTCGGCACAAACACCAATTATCTTCTGTGGCATGCTATGGCGGAATCGGCCTGCAATTCAGACTCGACTACGGAGAAAAATTGAAATTACTCCTGTATCTCGCCGCTTCCGGTAAAAAACTCGAAGGGTGGAACAAACCGTCGTTTGGGAGACTGTCACTATCTAAAGTCTATTATGATTGTTCCTCGCCGCCTTCGGTAACTGTCAGACTTCTTCTAAGTCTAAGTTACAGTTTTTCTTATTAACTAGCTCCTACCGCCAACGGATGAGGAGGCTGAACTGCGTACCCTCAATGCTCTGGGGCGGGACTACAACAGTAGAAAGCACAACAGCCTGATGCTTACTGACCAGTTGACGGTCCAGTGGCCTATAATTAAGAAGGCTTTGACCTTCATGTAATATTATAGTCCGCCGGGTGTGAATACTTCGCTGTCTTCGTTTTTTGATTTTCTGTATCATTAATTTCCGCGGTTAAATTTGCCGTTTTGTTGCTGTACCGATCAGAATACGGACAAATATGGCTAAAACCACCCCCACTCGCCTCTATTTCCGCGAAAGTCTTGTCATTATAATCCACTGATAAAGAACTTTCCATGCTTTTTCTTAGGGTGTCATCCTCTAAACACACTATTTTCTGCGATTGCGGTAAGTATATCATAATTAAAATGGCGGCGAGAAACCACAAGAATACTGAGCAGAATATGATTCACGGTCCGAGATAAAAATTCACACAACAACTACGCATCATGATAAGTCTAGTACTACTACCGTTAGTACGGTGGGAAGGTCCGATATACTGCTGGTTAAATTCTTTGTTTAGAGCGGCTATACCAGCATTATACTCACTTTCTGAAAGAAGCGTGATTGTCCCATCTAAATTTATGGAGGAATTATTGGAAGTTGTAATAATTACATCGTTAATAGCTTATGTTTCTGTTTATCCAAAATTTGATGATAGACCTTATGAAATTTGCACAGTTGACATATTATTGTGAGTACCTTCAGTTGGTAAATTGTGTGCTCCTTCCGACTATAAATTTAGCTGTTGTTCCGTAGTACATGGGTTAGATGAAGATGAATTGTTATTAGGCTCAGAAGGTTCTGGTCCATCCATTTAAGAAATCCATGCTAGTTTTCTATCTACAGTTGACTCATTTGTACTTCTGCTAGTACCTTACAACGAACTTGACCTCGTAACTATATCATTGCTTCCGAGTCCCATTAAACTAAAATCTCTGTATGTAAAAAAGTTCTGATTCCACTTCCCTCGAAATTGGATTGGTCCATAATTTGACGTCGTATTAGAATCTTAATCATTTAAATCCTAAGGCTTCTACTACCTTCAATAGTTATACTGTCTTGGTATGATCCACAAAAAATCAAACGCACTTTGACAGCACTTGCCGTAGCGACTTGAGCCGATAACCCCCTCCAAATCGATGTTGTGCAGAGATTCAGCGCGAAAATAGGGTACAGAAATTTCGGGCACGATCTGAGTACTATTATGACTCGACGTAACCGTTTCATCATCATTATTATTCGAGCGTCTGGAATGACGGGATGGTGATCTTCGACGCCCATGGTGGCGACCAGCAGCGGTGACGAACATAATATTAAATTGATAATATCAAATTAATGGTAAAATTTATGGTATTTCTAGTAACAAATTTGAAATGAAGAACTTAGACTATTAATTTTAATAAACCGTTTTAGATTCAGCTCAGTAGAAGATTTAATAGAGTCTCGACGACGAATTTCAAATATTAGGAATATTCTATTGCCTCGTGACTCAGACTCCGCTCTCATTAATCACTTCCCAGGACCATTGACAATACTCGACTCACGGCTCAATTTTAAATTTTAAGCCCACTTCGAAAAACACCAGAGATTTAAAGAGAAAAAGCTTACCGCCACAGTTAGAATTTTGTGACGAGTCAGACTCACAGTTACAATATTGTAGTACTAATATGTACAGTTTCGTTATTATAGTTTTGATAATTCATACAAAATTTGTTGTCCGATATTATTCCGGTAATCCTTGATCATTTTACGTCTTACTATGGTTCTAATTGCATATATTCATAACAGTTGCCGGGTTTAGAGTACTAAAGTCATATTCAATTTTCTCTTGTCAATTATTTACCTATTAAAGAAGATAGGTATTTTTTTTCAGGGCTGATTAAAGAATCGCATGAGTCATCATTGATTAAAGTATAATAGTTAAAGTAAGTAACGTTAACAAAACAACAATTCTAGGTCCATATAATCATATACCACCACCACCACCACCACCACAACTAACAGATCAAATTTACTTCGACGGTTTCTTCTCAGCTTGTTGTTTTGATCCCGGTCCTCGAATCCCATAACTTCTTGGAGCATGTTTCCCATGCTTCCCGTCGTGAGCCCCGCCCACATGCATCGACATCGTCCCTGCCTTCGCGCCAGCTTTATCCCCTCCCCCTCCCCCAAGTCCATCCGTCGATCTACGTCGTTCCTTACTCGACATTGGTCCCGTCGGTTGAGAGTCACCCATCGGCATCCCTTTGCTATTTCTTCTTTTTCTGACTTGCTTGCTGCCCACGCCGCCCTTGAAGAGACCGCCGCCGAACAACGGCATCTCCTTTTCGAGGTGGACGAGAGATAAGAGGGGTATGAACCCGGCTGGGTTTTCGTTGACGCCGGTTGCTGCGGTCTGGTTGATAAAGACGTTGTCGACCTCGAGCATTTTCTTGTATAGATGGTTTTTGCGGAACTCGAAGATGAGAGGGACCCAGGTTCTTACATGTTCGGCGTATTTGAATTTCACTTCTTCGTTGTCGTTGGCTATCATGACGGCTTCGCCGATAAAACCTCGTTTTTCGGCGTCGGTTAGGCCACTTCCGGGGCCTCCATTGGTTAATCCACTTTCCCAATCAGTATTACATAACGATTTTATAAAATCCCTAGCCGTAATGTATCCATTTTTCTCCTCATCGACGCTCTGAAACAGCATTAATAAGTTTTTCTCGATTTCGTCTTTATTATCCCGCAACGCTAAATCCACAAATTGGTATTCCTCGCCATTTCCTGCTTGTGCAGCCCCGGGCCCACCCTCCTTTGATTTCGATCTTGCGGCGTTATTTTTCCCTTCTCTTCCGGCTTGTCCGCTCATTTCCTGTAATTCCCGCAATTCCTTCTCTTTCGCCTCTGCTTCCAAACTCTGCTGGATTTTTCCCACGGTTTCATACATTGTTTCGGGATTAAAAAACCTCTCTATCATCGTGACACTGATCTGCACAGCTTGCGCGACGTTGATGAGACCCAACATAGTATCCATGCTCGGGATTACGCACAACAGGATATGAATTTGGAAGCGGGATAAGGCCAGTTTATCCAGTTTCATGAGTATATTTCTCCACGTCCAAATTGGGACGAATTCCTCGATTTGTTCTCTACGCACACACAAACAGATTTCTTTCCTTATTACCTTAATATCCGATTCAAGCACAGGATTCATTAATTTCTCTATTCTCATTCTCACCAATGTTTCCCTCAAATGTTCGTAATTTACCAGAACCCTTTCTCTCAACGCACCTGTTTCAGACGATGCGCCGCCATGTTTATGATGATGTCCTATCTGCACCGCATGATGTTGTCCACCAGAACCGTCGGCAGAATGACCACCAGCTCCTTTTTTACCTGTCGAACCCCCACCTCCACCCCCACTCCCATGACTCTGATCATCCACAACTGTTTCATCCACCAATTGCATTAATATTCTCACTTCTTGGCCACTCATTCTCTCTGCCCGAGCTCTCAATATACTCGTCAAAGTGGCTCTCTTGATGAAACCGGTTGCAGAATGCCCCAATCCCATTCTGTTACCGCCCATATCGTCTGAACCAAGTCCACCGCCTTGGTAAAGGCCCTGATTCACTTGGGCGCTCCCAGAGTGTCTGCTGTGTCGCTCGTTATCCGCCAGATCGGCTTGAACACACGCGTCAATCAGTAATCTGGCGGTTTCAGTCAGTTCTTCACCCTGCAGCAGTTCAATCACTTCTTGCAATTTCGAGGGTTGGAGATATACCGGACATTGCAAACTTCCCTCTATATCCGGGTTATTGAGAGTTCCTTCCTTTTCCGCGATTTGTGCTGCTCCGAAGTCGATTTGTCTTTGTGGAAATCTTTTTTTATATTCTTCCCGTCTCTGTCTAATGTTATCATACACGTCTTTTATGCCTCTCAACCACGGAATATAGGAAATCAAGCCGTTGTCATCTTCATCAGCAGTCGCCAATATCAATCTAACGTCCCACGGTGTCACTCCAAACGTCTTCACGCCCTGAAAACACAAACTCGCTTCAAGCAGTTTCAGAACGTCGCAATGTTTCAATAACCCCTCCAGATCCTCATCCGCCGCATCAAAAACATGGATCAATATCTCCGGTACAGAAGTTATCCCCATTTCTTCAAAATAATTCCGTTGTTCTATCTTCCCGCCACTTTCATCACCTGACATCATAGCTGCCTCCAATTCCAATCTTTCTCTATCTCCCCTCCTTATACTATCCCGTTTTTGTTTCGCTGCTAATCTTTCTTTTTCTCGTCTCTCTTTTTCTTCTTCTATTTTAATCCGTTCTTGATCTTCTTTATGTAACAGATCTGTCTCATGTTTCACGAATTTGTGAATACCGTCCTCCTTCCCCGGACGTCTCAACCGCTGTTGTTCCTCCACATGTAACTTCACGTGAGCCAAAACAATCTTGGCTATCCGCGCGTTCGACTTCGAAACCTCAGGAGATTCGGTTATATCATCCACTCTGATCTCCAAATCATGTCCACAGAAGGTGATTGAACAGGCGTTGGAGGATTTGGAACCAGTGAAAGAAAACGCGATACGAACTATTTCCTTCGCCACTGTCGCGGAAGATCCGGAGTGATGCGGACTGGTCGTGATCTGGGGCATACGGTGGAAAGCACCCTCGTACACAACTGAGTCGGAAGAATTTGAGTCTGATGACGGTTTAGCTGTGCTGCTACTACTTCCTCCTCCACCCTCAGATGAACTATTATTGTGTTCTCTTACCAGTTCCGGATTCAATTTCAACCGAGTCAAACTGTATTGAGACCTCAACAAAGGCGGCGCGGTGTCCACATCGGGACCAATCTCGGGGACCTTCCTGATCTTGAACTGGAAAATGGGAGCCAGATCTGCTTTAGAAAATAAGGCTTTAATGGCGGTTGCACGGGGGTCGTTTGCGAGGTCCAGAGCTGAATCATCACCTGGAGCCTCGTCGGCAGACATTATTCTACTTCAGACTGTTATAGAAATTAATTTTAAAAACAATATTATGATAGTACAAGAATATGTAACTAGTGTAAATTTGAATTATTGTGAATAACAAACACCGTCCCTAGTTTAAGCATGAGAAATTGGATAGAAAGTTAGGTGAGTCGTAATTATTTAACAGACTTAAACAATATAGTGATGAAAACTCAATGTACTTCAACTCGACGACTCGGATTCCGAGCGATTATCATTAACATACTAATAGTGCTACTAGTAGTACTACTTCAACAAACTATGGGACTCCAGGACCTCACAAATTTGATCATATTAATTTAATATAGACTTTATGTCATACTACTTGAAAATATAACGTTCTTAAAGTAACTTGAATGTTGTCTCAGACACGGGAATTTAAATAGGGTATCTTATCTTATCTTATGAATATCATCTAGCGTAACGATTACGCTTATAATTATTGAACTTCCCACCGATCTTGGCACAGAAGATAGGATGGATTATAGGTTTCACAGTCTGAGTGACAGTGACATTTGAATTTGTTTCATTTGAATTATTGACATTATGATTCATTGATGACAAATTCAATTTCAAATTCTTACTAGTAGTACTACTTCTATAATTAGGTAACCACTATTCTCTGAGTTCAAGCACGTATTCCCTAATCACATCTCCCCCAGTGCACGCAAGCATATAGAGTTCCCTACTTGTCATCAACCGAAAATGCGGTGGATTTGGGTCTCGAACTTCATATCCAGCACGAATGAATAGATTAAGATAATCTTGTACGGAAGAGCCCTAAGCTCTGAGTCATTACGATGCTAATTCGATACGTCACATAATAACGCGAGGCCCTGTTGTTTGATTGAGAATAGTGCGAAGACCACCCCTCAAGATCTTGGCCTCGTATCCTTAGGCATCTATTTTTGCCGCTGGAATTATGTAGTCTTAGACGTCCGAGGTTGTTGAGTCTGTTTAGAAGTTGAATAAATTGTCGAGCGTGTCCAGTTAAAGTCTTGCGAACGGGTTTCTAGTCGTTTCAATTGGGGCATTGAAAACGGTATTGCCTCAATTGCCCTTTTGTACGTAAACTGGTTTTTTCCCAGGAGCCTCGCCAAGACCCACACCCAACACAAGGGTTTTGTTTTTGAGCCCCTGAGTGGCGTTAATCGATTTCATGAGATAAAACAAGTTGAACGGATTTGGCTCCACTCCGATTGCGTAGGGAACTCGTTAAGCCATAGGAATGAAACAACTGCCAATATTAGCACCAATCTCCAAGTACACAAACTAGTATGAATTAATAATATTCTAATTATACTAATTCTAAGCCTTTAATAATTTACTAACTCCTCTTGCTCATAACGCTGGTATACCCCGGCAGTCATACCAAAAGCCCTTCACATGCACATAATCGGAGACATGGTCGGTGCCAGGCCGTCTCAGACACAGACGACTGGTGTATTTTAGCTCTTGTTAGTACATTAGACTTAGTTAGTGTGAGGCACTGTGACTGACAGGTTTTAAACGCGGAGGAATAGCAGTAAAATTCTTGGACTTAGGTGTGACTGAGTCTGTCCGACTCCTGTAACTAGTACTAGTACTGGTAGTACTACTATAATCAAGTTCTTTAGTACTATTGCGAACTTAAACTTTAGACTTATAATCAAATTTTGACATTGACATGTGTGCCATCAGTCTCAGGAAATTAATACTGCTACTATCAGAGCCAAATAGCTGCTGTCTTTTTCAGAAACAACGCTCATGATCGTACTAGGTGACATTGACAACCGACATGATGTAAGTAGATGCATGCTTGGTCAACAAAGAGAGCGGGAAACTTGGAGACTTTTAGGATGGTTGAAGTTACTGTTCCTTTGTTGATTATCATTTACTTGCGTTGTGACGATTACGACGCTGATCAGTATGTTAGGATGGTTGAAGTTACTGTTCCTTTGTTGATTATCATTTACTTGCGTTGTGACGATTACGACGCTGATCAGTATGAATTTTTTTTTTGAATCTTATGTGCCAATTTATCTTTGAACCCTTGTCATAGAATTTGGAAAAAGCTGTATGTGCATTGGCATACCACAGTGACATGACCATTGCAAAATTTGCTATATTAAATTGAGAGCAGATTAGCATAACCATCATTGATATTTGATGTCTGTATCACTATATTGATAAGGACTAGAGAGACTTAATCGATGGTTCTTTATCTAGAATAGAGACTCTTTGTCATTGATTTCAAATTATACGGTGAATAATGAGGGATGAAGAGAATTTACTTTTTGATGTTAGGACGACACATGATGGAAAAGAAAAACCTATGCATACATATATGACAACCTTTTTAAGCGGAATCGCCGTTGCCGGATTTCACGACATTCACAATATCATATTCTATGTCAATACAAAAAAGTCCCATGTAGTTAAGTACTTATTCCCGAAATGTCGGGACATGTAATAAGCTCAATGTTCAACTTTGACAAAATGAAATTACTGTTCTTTGTTTCCACATAATTGTCAAGACTTTGAAGTTCCATTACATATTCTTTACTCACGTCTTTTTCCGAGTCTGAACACGCGGCTTTATAAAGTTGTCTTTTACTCAGCATTGAAAACGGCGGTATCGGGTGGCATACTTTATATCCATGTCGTATGAAGAGGTTGAAATACTGGGCAACAGAGTAACCTTGGGCCAAGAGTCATTTGACGCCAACCTCGATACGTCACATGATCACACGTTTGGAACTGAGAAAGTTGGTGGCAGGACCACCAGGTTATTATGATTTTAGGATTTTCGGCTCGTAACCTTGAGCATCGATTTTTGCTACAGGGATATAAACATTCGGAAATTGAGAGAAGTCAAACAGTTTATCCAGCGTCTCCAACTTTAGACTTTTGTAGGGTTACGCACTGGTTTCGATTTAGGCGTTAAACACGGTGTTACCTCAATTGTCTTTTTGGACATAGACTGGTAATTTCACACCAGGAGTGTCACCAAGCCCAACGCCTAACACGCGCGTTTTTTTTTCTAGTCCCTAACTGGCGTTAATCGATTTCATGAGATAAAACAAGTTGGACGGATTCGGCTCCACACCCACTGCGTATGGTACCCTTTATGCCATAGGAATGAAACAACTGCCAATATTAGCACCAATCTCCAAATACATAAGGCTCTTGAAAGTCTAATTTAAGTAGTTAGACTAGTACTACTCAGACTGTAATAAATTCCTAGTAGTAGTACCAGTATCTGATGATTCCAGAGACTACTGAGCCTACAGCATCCGCCGCAACTTGGTTACTCCCCGCTCTCACAGCGGCGGCAACCCTTAACAGTCGTATCAAAAACCCCAGAAATGAACGTAGTTAGAGATGTGGTCTGTTGCCGGCTTTCTTAGGCAAAGGGGACTAGACTTTGGATAATCTTTTTACTAAAATCTACTAGCCCTTTTTCTGAGTCTGCGCTACAAAAGGAAATTCTAGCCTGGAGAAAGAGCTGCAACGTTCATTGAATCTTAATTAATATTGACACTTACAAGTTACAACTGTAAGGAAGCAGGGGCGGTAGTCGTAAAATTAATCCGCCCACACTTAAAAAAAAGTGAAATTCAAAAAAAATGAACTTTCTGGATGAGGGGAAAAAGAAAAACCCTGCTACTGCACAATGTGCAGCCTAAATTACATAATTAAAAAGATTAAAGTTACCCGAAGAAGATTCTATGTCTAAGCCAAAGAGCTGCTACTCCCGTCAGAAACATCTATCATTAGACTCGCTGGACACGAAATCAATTGGGGTAATGTACTATGCTGCATGTTCGGTAAGGGGTAAGTGGAACGACTGAGTGTTGTTCTTTAGGAATTTAGTACTTAGTCTAATATTATTGACAACATTGGAGTCGGACTGATTCAGTCTTGTCTTCTTCGCAGTAGACTTCGGAGTTTTTTCGACGGCGCGTGTAAGTTTGCCTGCGGATGATAATCTGCCCGATCTGTTATCGTATAATCTGTAAAGAATTACAGAAGTCACGACAAACCTCCACATGATTGCCACGCGTTGAAAAATATTAGAGACAAAATTTCCCATTCGAGAATGATTTAAAGGTACTACTAGGTACTGGATATGGATAAGTGGGAAGATTTCGAGTGATTCCGAGTCTCTCAAGGACCATTAATTTTTCGAACAACTGAGTCTTAGGTCTACCGGCATTCAAAATAATTTTTCACTTCTAAGTCTCTGATTCAGAAATTTTCGGGTCAGTTTAATATTTCCATGAAATTTTTTTACACTTCTGAGCTAGTCTATTTCTGAAACCGACCAGATGACTACCTGATACGACTAATATGATAATTTAAATCAATTGACCAATTTTTTAATTCTGAATCTTTACCCTAAAATAGTACTAATAAAATGACAATATATCAATGACATGAAAACTTTCAATACAAGGTTTGCTTAATTTATGAAATTCGGACTGCTGAAAACTGTTAAACTTAAGATATCATCGTAATGTACGATCGCAGAATACGTTTTGTCTTTAATTAATATTTTGGCTGCTAACTTCATTCAATTCTAAAACTTTTTTTCTAACTACATCAATCGCTCTATAATACAGTGATACTAAAACTTTTCTACTAGCAAATTTCTTAACTTTTTTCTGTTCTTTTCCCTTTCTCGCAATTCTCATTTTTTTTCAATCAATTTCTAAAATATCTGCATGTAACTAATACTCAAATAATGTCATCGCAAGTTCATTTCATGATCAAAATTTTCTAATACTAATCTAATTTAACCTAACTAATACTACTGCAATTTGTACTTTGAATCTTCTCGACTACTGTACCTGTAATTTAATACTAAATAATTTAATATAATCTGATTCATCAGATTTAACTATAATTATATTAGGACTTCCCACCCCCTGGACCTCCCACCCCAACCCCTCAAGCTGAATGCGCCGTATTACTCGTTATACTTGCCGTCGCTCCTTGTTCAGGACTGATCTTCAAACTTTCTCTCTTCAAACTTTTCCTGCGTTCCTTTTCCTCCTTTGTCATACTCATGCTACTAATCCCAGTCTGAAGATCATCTTCTTCACTTGCACTAGTCGCTCTGTGCAGTTGATTATCGCCGCCAGCCCCAGTCAAAATCCATCCCGGACCTTGCGGTTGCTGGTCCAGAATACTGTTAGACCGCTTTCTGCCAGGCATTCCAGATGACCCAGTTACTGGTTTGGAATTCTTAGCTGCGTTCTTTTTGGCTTCATCATCCACATCAGACATCTCATCGTCTTCATTTTTCGGTAAATTTCCTTTAGTGTATTGAGCTAAATGAGCTACTGTTCCTCTTGGTGCTCCCGCGGAATAAGCTTCGGATCCTCTCCCTGATCTAAATACTCCAGAAACCCTCGCGGATAATCTATTCGTCATTTCTGGCGCCAGATTTTTAGCTGCAAAAAAAGAAAACGTACAGACCAATTGAGTCCCCACCATCCCTAATAATACCATGGTGAGTTGACCCACGGCGTCTTGGGAGGAAGATTTGTGCTCGTCTTTTACTTCGATCATGGACCACCCCGATATGAGAGACATGACAACCAGGATCATGGAATCCAAAGCGGTAAGAGGGAAGATTAACCAAGGTTGTTTCCAAGCGATGATCATAGCCCAAGCAGCAGTGTAAGAAGAAAACATTAATAACTGCCAACCAGGGTGTTTTGCAATAATAACAGGGATAAAAGCTAAACCCATGTTTCTGCAGAGATAAACAATAGACC